>OGYW01000354.1_pt1 | contig 43087 bp, 45 predicted proteins | sample 1576621 | NCBI WGS metagenome assembly OGYW01 (sample SAMEA3541528, study PRJEB24748) | human gut metagenome | biome: human gut; feature: human-associated habitat; material: faeces | place: China | collected 2012 | reverse complement strand
GATGCAACTTTCCTTGGCTTTGAAAACAACTCGACAAAAAGCTTTTATGACACAAGAAGCTTTTGCAAAAGAGTTGGGAGTAACCGCTTCAACCATAAATAGATGGGAACACGGAAAAGCAAAGCCTAATTTAACTGCAATGAAAAATCTGAAACAGTTCTGTGAAAAACATAAACTCCAATACGAATCGATAGAAATTGAGTGGCTCAACGCTCAAAATGAAATGTGAGGACTATGTTGTGAATGTGTTGTCTTTATTTTCTGGGTGTGGCGGTATGGATATTGGATTTGAAGGCGGCTTTACCTGCCTCAAGCGTTCAATTAACATTAAGGTTCACCCAGATTGGATTACAGAAGAAAGCGGCAATACCGTAAGAGTGGCAGAGACAGGATTTCATACTGTTTTTGCTAATGATATTCGTCCAGATGCAAAGACGGCTTGGGTTTCTTATTTTTCCAATAGAATGAAGAATGCCAAAGAAATATATCATATTGATAGTATTGTTGATCTTGTGAAGCGTGCAAAAGATGGCGAAAAGGTTTTCCCGGACAATATTGATGTTGTTACTGGTGGATTTCCTTGTCAAGATTTTTCAATATCAGGCAAGAGAAAGGGCTTTAATTCTGAAAAGAGCCATAATGGAGGAAAATTAGAAGTTGGAGAACCTTCTGTGGAAAGTCGTGGACAACTGTATATGTGGATGCGAGATGTTGTAACGCTAACAGAACCAGTTTTGTTTATTGCCGAAAATGTAAAAGGGCTTACAAACTTAGATGATGTTAAAGAGGTCATCGAAAAAGACTTTTCAAATGCTGCAAATGGCGGATACCTTGTTGTTCCGGCAAGGGTACTTCACGCAGCAGATTATGGTGTGCCACAATCACGAGAGCGTGTGATTTTTTTCGGGTTTAAGAAGTCGGCTCTCAAAAAAAACGCATTGACGGCACTGAGAAAGAAGGATATTCCTGTTACTTATGACCCATATCCTCCAAGAACTCATTCGTTTACAACTGATGATGCTTCTTTATATCCTCCTGTAACTTGTTGTGAGGCATTTAATGGCCTGTTAGAACCCAATGAAACTAATGATCCATCCCAGAAGAAGTATTCTAAAGCAAAGTATATGGGAAAACATTGTCAGGGACAAACAGAAATAAAGCTGGACTCCATCGGACCGACAATCCGATCCGAACATCACGGCAATATTGAATATCGTCGCCTTGCTGCAGAACACGGAGGAAGCCATACAGAAGAGCTGATGGCTGGATTACAAGAGCGCAGGCTAACTGTGAGAGAATGTGCGCGCATTCAGACTTTTCCTGATGATTATCAATTTATCATTCCCAAAAGAGGAGATGTTTGTGGAGTATCCTCCAGTGATGCATATAAAATTATCGGTAATGCCGTGCCCTGTGTCCTTGCATACAATATTGCAAAACATATATCAGAAAAGTGGAGTGTTTATTTTGAGGAGGAAATGAAATGATCGTATCAGTTAATCCTCATCCGCCATTAAGCGAATTTCAGAAGCTGATGTTTCAAACTGACCGGCTTTTGAATGCCGACGCATTAAAACGACCTAAATACTATGCTACAAGAGGCGGTAATCCGCTTGAGGATGATGTGAAAGAAGCTCTTGTTGAATCGGCAAAAGGTACTGCATTCGAGAACACAATTGAAAAAATTTCTGGTCAAAGATTTCCCGATATTATTGCTGCAAAATATTACGGCGTAGAGGTGAAAAGTACCAAAGAAAATCACTGGACATCAACGGGAAGCAGTATACTTGAAACGACAAGAGTGAATGGCATTGAACGAATATATATGACTTTCGGCAAACTTGGCGGAAATCCAATAGAGTTTTTATCAAAACCTTATGAACAGTGCTTATATGGTATTGCTGTAACTCATATGCCACGCTATCTTATTGATATGAGGTTAAACCAAGGTGAAACCATTTTTGATAAAATGGGCGTTCCTTATGATGACCTAAGAAAAATGGATAATCCGATTGCTCCAGTTGCGAAATATTATCGCAGTCAACTAAAAGAGGGAGAAAGCCTATGGTGGACAGGAGACTCCTCTGATGAAACGGTATCTGCAACGATAAAACTATGGAAAAATGTATCGCCAGAAGATAAGCGAAAATACACTATCTTTGGTTGCGTGAATTATCCAGAAGTATTTGGCGGTAATTATGATAGATATGCGTTGTGGTTAACTTCACAAGGAATTGTTGACCCCCACATACGAGATCAATTTTCAGCAGGTGGACAAGAGGAAATGCTATTGTCTAATGGTAAAAAAGTGAAATTTCCAGGGGTCTATCGTAGAATAAAAAATAGTCCAGAACTCTTTTTTGGAAGAATGGCTCAAAATGACCCAATGGAATTGTCAGGAAGCAAAACGCTTGATATCGAGGCGCTAAATCGCCGTCTAATGATATGGGCGGATTTGGTTTCAAGAAAATCTACTATTGATTATGGAGTATCAATGGATGCCTTAAAAACATATTTTTGGGGAATTGGTGGAGGCAATTTCCCGTGGTGGAAAGATAAAATATAATTTTTGAACGCAACATAATATTCTTTTCCGAGCAAGACAAAAGCGTCGTAGCGATACGGCGCTTTTTTGTTACCCGGAAGCGACAAACAGCGGCTTTTGAATGGTTGGCGGTAAAGGATACCGCCGCTAAAACAAAGCCGCTCATATCGAAAGAAAGCACCCAGAATCGCCCCGAAACCATACAGCGGGGTCAGGTTTTGGGCGTTTCTGTGTTTCGGGAGCAAATCGGCAATTAGGCAAGGATTGCACTTCACCTTACTCCTACACATTTTCGTATTGTTCCAATAATGTACCATGTAAAAATCGCTATTTTTGTATGCTCTATTGACAAAAGCGAAGATTAAGAATATATTATATTTTAATAACATGGGTGGTGAATTGAGGAAAGGTCACTGCGGCGGGAATTATGTGTGAATACTTTTCAATTTTCTGTCACAGTATGATGCCGCCTCCTGTCCACTGTCCAAATTTGAAAGGGGTATAGATATGAAAGCACGTATGTCACGCAAATTTTTCTGTCTTCTGCTGACAGTAGTGATGGTATGCACACTACTGCCAATCATTGCGCTGGCGGCTGAACCAAGCGGTAGCATTGAGAGTGCTGGTATTACCCATGCTGGCGGCTACTTGAAAAATGCTGTTTCCGTTGAACTGAAAGACGTTACCTTCGCTGAGAGCGTTGCGGTTAAACTATACAGCGGCGATACTCTGCTGACCACGGCTACCTTGCAGGGAGTAAATCCCGGCAGCCATGGTTTCCTGACCTGCTGCATCGCAACCGAGACTGCTGACGAGTACTGGTCACTGACCCCCTGGACTCCCAAAGATGATGTTGTCCCCAATAAAGTCGTGCTGTTTGTGGATGACAACGAAATGGACACTATGGAATTCACTCTGGATGCTGCAGAGTGGAAAGCCCTGCCCGGCACGGTGCTCCCCTCCAGCAACGTGACCAACGGCACCACCAGCAATAATGACAAGCTGGACAATGTCCCCCAGACCGGTGACACAAGCAACTTTGCTTTGTGGATTGCCCTGTTGTTCGTCAGCGGCGGTGCAGCCATTGGTACAACGGTTGTCAGCAAAAAGAAAACGTATAACAAGTAAGAGAACAGCTTAACCTATGCGGCGGCTACCGGAAACAGTAGCCGCCGCAATCTTTAGCTCATTCACGGCATCTGTATACCGTCCGGCTGCAATCAGCTTGTTGCGAAAACGGTTCAAGCCGTTGAGAGCAAGCCGCCACTCTTGCCGATTTAGCTCAGCATAGTGTTTTCGTTTCATTACGATCCCTCCTTAATGTTCTGTAATTATTGTAGCAAAAGGCACGGCTGGAATCGAATATGCGGAAAAAGAAATCACCGAGAAAAGCCCGTACGAGGCTTTCTCGGTGATTTTCCTTGCCATTGCTACGCCGCCTGATAACTACGCTCTTTTAATACTTCGTTATCAGCCCGTAGCTTTGGCCGGGTGCCATTTTTTACGGGTTGTCGCCGCCTGAAAATACAGGCAGCTGCCGCTCTTATCTGCGGGCCTTGTCGTAGGGGATGCCCTCCGCCTTGGGGGCACGGGACTTCTTGGAGGTGAAGGCCAGCACCAGCAGGGTGATGATGTACGGAAGCATCCGGTACAGGTGGGAGCTGATGCCGATCTCTGCCAGCCAGTACACACCGTCGCCGTTGATATCGATGCTGGAGTAGGCGGCGGCGATGCATTTGAACAGGCCAAACAGGAGGGAGGCCCCGGCGATGTTCAGAGGCCGCCAGTTACCGAAAATCATCACGGCCAGCGCCAGAAAGCCGAAGCCCGCCACGTCGCCGTTGGAGGAGCAGTTGGCGGTGGTCAGGGCGTACACAAAGCCGCCCATGCCCGCCAGCGCACCGGAGATGGTGGTGCCGATATAGCGCATCTTGTAGACATTGATGCCCAGAGAGTCCGCCGCCTGAGGATTCTCACCGCAGGCCCGCAGCCGCAGGCCGAAGCGGGTCTTATAGAGAATGATGGACAGGATGACGAACAGGATGATGCAGACGTAGGTAGCCAGATAGACCTTCACCAGAAACGTCTCGCCGAAGAAGCCAAGGTCGGTGTTTTTGTCGATGCCGAAGGTGGACTTCCTGATCATGAACCACGTAGCGGAGTCGCCGGTAGCCAGCTGCAGGGTGTTCTGGTTGGCAATGATACGCACCAGAAACAGCACCAGAGCCGGAGCCATCAGGTTCAGGGCCGTACCGCCGATGGTCTGGTCGGCCCGCAGGTTGATGGAGGCGAAGCTCAGCAGCAGGGAGAACACGGCGCCCATGGCTGCCGCCACCAGCATAGCCAGAAGCTCCAGCCCCTGCATAGCCACCCAGTTCCCGGTCTGTTGAGCGGCCAGCACGGCGGCGCTGCCCTGCATCAGGCGCACGAACAGCACGCCGATGAAAGCACCGAAGATCATGATACCTTCCAGCGCCAGGTTGATGATACCGCTGCGCTCGGCAAACACACCGGCCAGCGCCACGATCATCAGGGGCACTGCATAGATCAGGGTCTGCTGTACCAGAAATGTCATGCCTGATCGCCTCCTTCTGCGTTATCGCTGTCTGTGACAGCGGCCTCTACGGGTGCTTTCTCCTCCTCCGGCAGCAGGGAGGTCTGATCCTCCACAGCGGCGCTCTGAGGGATGGGAGCCGTGTCGGCTGCCACGACCTTTTTCTTCTTCCGGCCGCTGAGCATCATGCGGATCACCAGAGAGAAAGCGCTTAGATACACGATGACGGCGATGATGACGTCGGTGATGTACTCGTTGTAGGCGGTGAGGTTGGTCAGCTGCTGGCCAACGATCTTCAGCATGGCCATGAAGATGCCGGCGAAGATGACGGCGATGGGGTTATTCAGCGCCAGCAGCGCCACGGGGATGCCGTTAAAGCCCACGGCGGGCAGAGACTGATAGGTGGACCAGTAGAACTCCGTGTTGCCGGACAGGTAGTACAGTGCTGCACCGGCTCCGGCCAGCGCACCGGCGATGGCCATGGACAGCACGATGTTGCGCTTATCCTTGATGCCGGCGTAGCGGGCGGCATGGCGGTTGGCGCCGCAGGCCTGCAGCTCATAGCCCAGCGTGGTCTTGGTCATGAGGATGTACATGGCGATGGCCAGCAGAATGGCCACCAGAATACCGGCGTTGACCTGAGAGCCGGGGAACAGCTTATCCAGCCCCAGCTTGGGGGTGGCCACGCCGTTGAAGCTGGTCTTATAGATGTAGCCGGACTTGGTGTTCTCCACGGTATTTTTGAAGTTGCTGATGTCGAACATCCACGTCACAAGGTTGGCGGCCACCCAGTTGGTCATGATGCAGGCCAGCACCTCATTGATGTTGAGACACGCCTTGGCCAGACCCGGCAGAGCGCCCCACAGAGCGCCCGCCAGACAGCCGCCCAGAAAGGCCAGGATCCAGATGATCCAGGTGGGGACGGAGGAAGAGGGGATGCTCAGGGCGATCATCAGCGTCGCCATGGTGGAGATCAGGTACTGACCGGGAGCGCCGATGTTGAACAGGCCCGTCTTGAAGGCCACGGCCACGGAGAGACCCGTCATGATCAGGGGCGTGGCCCGGAACAGCATATCGCCGGTGTTGACGGCATTGAAGCCCCAGGTGAGCTCACCGGCGGCATTGCGGCCGGTGCTGAAGATGCCGGCGAAGATGATTCGGAAGCCGTCCCATGCGCCGGAGAGGGAGATCTTTTCATTGAAGCAGCCCACCAGAATGACGGCGATGCCGCCTACCAGCAGACCCGCAAGAATGGAGATCAGGGACGCCAGCACCTTTTTGGTGCCTTCCTTTTGGTACAGAGTGGCTGCGGAATGCTTCACGCTTCATCGCCTCCTTTGTTGTCACGCTTTGCACCGGACATATACAGGCCCAGCTCGGATACGGTGGTCTTTTTGGGGTCCAGCTGGCCCACGATCTCCCCCTCGTACATGACGAGGATGCGGTCGGAGAGGCTCATGACCTCATCCAGCTCCAGAGACACCAGCAGCACCGCCTTGCCACGATCCCGCTCGGCCACCAGCTGGCTGTGAATATACTCGATGGCACCCACGTCCAGACCACGGGTGGGCTGAACGGCCACGATCAGAGGCTTATCCCGGTCCAGCTCACGGGCGATGATGGCCTTCTGCTGGTTGCCGCCGGACATACTGCGAACCACGGTGATGGGGCCCTGACCGCTGCGGACGTCGAATTTCTCGATCAGCTGCTGGGCGTAGCTGCGGACGGCGTCCCGCTTGATGAAGCCCCCCTTCTCGAACTGGGGCTCCTTGTACCGCTGGAGCACCAGATTCTGCTCCAGCGTGAAATCCAGCACCAGACCGTGCTTGTGGCGATCCTCCGGGATGTGGCTGATATACTCGCCCCGGTGGTGGATGGAATAGTGGGAGATGTCGTGGCCGCAGACGGTGATGCTGCCGCCGGAGCTCTTGTCAAGGCCCGTCAGGCCGTGAATGAACTCCGTCTGGCCGTTGCCGTCGATTCCGGCGATGCAGACGATCTCACCGGCCCGCACGTCAAAGCTGACATTATGTACGGCATCCTTCTTGTGCAGGTGGGAGGGGACGGTGAAGTTCTTCACACTGAGCACCACATCGCCGGGATGGGCCTCGTCCTTGTTGACCTGCAGCTGTACGGGGCGGCCCACCATCATGTTGGACAGCTCCTGCTTGTTGGTGTCCTTGGTGTTGACCGTGCCGATGTACTTGCCCTTGCGCAGCACCGTGACCCGGTCGGCCACCGACATGATCTCGTTGAGCTTGTGGGAGATGAAGAGGATGGACTTGCCCTCTCTGGTGAGATTCTTCATGATGAGCAGCAGCTCATCGATTTCCTGAGGCGTCAGCACGGCGGTGGGCTCGTCGAAGATGAGGATCTCGTTGTCCCGGTAGAGCATCTTCAGGATCTCCACACGCTGCTGCATACCGACAGTGATGTCCTCCACCTTGGCGTCCAGATCTACCGACAGACCGTACCGCTCCGACAGCTCCTGTACCTTTTTCCGGGCCTCCTTCTTCTGCAGGAAGCCCATCTTCGTGGTCTCGGCACCCAGAATGATATTGTCCAGCACCGTGAACACGTCCACCAGCTGGAAGTGCTGATGCACCATGCCGATCCCCAGCGCTGTTGCGTCGTTGGGGTCATTGATCTTTACTGTCTGTCCATTTTTTCGGATCTCGCCTTCTTCCGGCTGGTACAGCCCGAACAGGACGGACATCAGCGTGGATTTACCGGCGCCATTTTCCCCCAGAAGGGCGTGGATCTCGCCCTTCCGCAGCTGAAGGGTGATGTCGTCATTGGCCTTGATGCCGGGAAACTCCTTGGTGATGTGAAGCATTTCGATCACATACTGAGGAGAATTTTCCATGCCGCCACCTACTTTCTCAGGATTTACAGACCCATACAGGTTGTATATACAGACTATTATAACGGCTCACGCCGAGAATTGCAAGGTTAACCGAAGGATTTGATGGAACAAATGCACGGAATGTTCTGTATCTTAGGGTTGACATCTGGTGATTTTTGCTTTACGATACATTTATATTGCATGATATATTTCCCGGTAGGTAAGGCTACCGTAGGGATATGGGCTGCTGCCGCAGAGTGGTGGAGACACCATGAGAGGGTTTGAACAGGCGATATCGAAACCAAGGTATCATCTAATGCAGCTTCACCGCCCCACGATGCTAAAGCTTGTTACGGTGCTCAGGTCACGGCGGTGACCCGATCGCAATGCGACCGCAGCAGGCAAACGCCGGCTGCGGGATTTTTTATGATGCGGGGAAGGAGGAGCCGATATGGTAGACTACGAGGAAGAGCTGGACCGGTATCTGGATGAGATCAAGGAGCTGGCCCGAAGTAAACAGTATGCCCGCCTGCGGGACCTCTTTCTCCCCATGGAGCCTGCCGACATCGCTCTGCTGCTGGAGGAGTCCGGCGGGGAGCTGATGCCCCTGCTGTACCGGCTGCTGCCCAAGGAGCTGGCGGCGGAGGTGTTCGTGGAGCTGGAGTCCGACTCTCAGGAGATGCTCATCAACGGCTTTTCCAACACCGAGCTGAAGGAGGTGCTGGACGAGCTGTATCTGGACGATGCCGTGGACATCGTGGAGGAGATGCCCGCTAGCGTGGTGATCCGAATTCTGGATAAGGCGACGCCGGAAATGCGAAAATCCATTAACGAGATTTTGAAGTACCCGGAGGACTCCACCGGCTCCATCATGAACATGGAGTTCCTGTCCCTGAAAAAGGACATGACGGTGGAGGACGCCTTCAAGCGCATCCGCCGCATCGGCGGCGAGCTGGAGACCATCAACATCCTGTACGTCACCGATCCTACCCGCCGCCTGCTGGGGGTGCTGTCGGTGCGTGACCTGCTGCTGGCGGAGGAGGATGACCTCATCGAGGACATCATGGATCCCAACGTGGTCTGGGTCAGCACCATGGACGACAAGGAGGACGCCGCACAGGCCCTGAGCAAATACGGCTTTCTGGCCATGCCCGTGGTGGATCTGGAGAACCGCTTGGTGGGCATCGTCACCGTGGACGACGCTATGGACGTCATTGAGGAGGAGACCACCGAGGACTTCGAGAAGATGGCCGCTATGCTGCCCTCCGACAAGCCCTACCTGAAGGCCGGCATCTTCGCCACGTGGCGAGCCCGTCTGCCGTGGCTGATGATCCTCATGCTGTCGGCCACCTTCACCGGCATGATCCTCAACCACTATGAGAGCGCTCTGGCGGCGTGTCTGGTGCTGAACTCCTATATCCCCATGCTCTCCGGCACCGGCGGTAACTCCGGTACGCAGGCCAGCGTGGCGGTCATCCGTGCCTTAAGTCTGGACGAGGTGGATTTCTCTGACATCCTGAAGGTCCTGTGGAAGGAGCTGCGGGTGTCGCTGCTGTGCGGCTCATGTCTGGCGGCGGCCAATTTCGTGAAAATGCAGCTGGTGGACCGTCTGCTGTTGGGCAATGCCGCCGTGACCCCCGTGGTGTGTCTGGTGGTGTGCCTGACCATCATGTTCGTAGTGGTATTCGCCAAGTGTGTGGGCTGCTCACTGCCGCTGCTGGCGGAGAAGATCGGTCTGGACCCGGCGGTGATGGCCAGTCCCTTCATCACCACCATCGTGGATGCCACCAGTCTGCTGATCTATTTCCGCTTCGCTTCGTGGCTGCTGGGCATATAGACGCATAAAAAATCCGTTTCAAGACAAAATAGAGTCAGGCTTTGCGCCTGACTCTATTTTTCTGGAGGAACGTATCATGAGCAAGAACTGTACCAACGACGGCTGCAACTGCACCCCTAACTCCGCCATCAAATGCAGTGTCACCAACTGCGCCCACCACTGTCAGGATGTGGATCACTGCGGCCTGACCAGTATTCAGGTAGGCACCCACGAGGCCAACCCCACCATGGACCAGTGTACCGACTGCCAGAGCTACCGCAAGCTGTAACGGCACACCGCCCGGTGCGCCGGGCGGCTACATAGGAAGGAGGGAGGGCCATGACGGATCGCATGAAATACGCCCTGTCCGGCGCTGCCGCCGGAGCGGTGAACGGCCTGTTCGGCGGGGGCGGCGGCATGGTGCTGGCCCCGGCCCTGACAGGCTGGTGCCACATGGAGCAGAAACGGGCGCTGGCCACCTGCGTGGCAGCCATCCTGCCTTTGTGCCTGCTGTCGGCGGCCATCAGCCTGTGGCGGCAGCCGCTGGACTGGATGCAGGCCCTGCCCTATCTGCTGGGGGGACTGGGCGGCGGCTTCGTGGGAGGCCGCCTGTTTCAGAAGGTATCCAACCTGTGGCTGCGGCGCATCTTCGCCTGCTTTCTGCTGTACGGCGGCGTGAGGTATCTCCTGTGACGGCATGGCTGCTGCCGCTGGCGGTGGGCTTCGCCACCGGTATCCTCTCGGCGTGGGGCGTCGGCGGCGGGACCCTTCTGCTGCTGTGCATGACGCTGCTGCTGGGGGTGGACCAGCGCACCGCCCAGACCATCAACCTGCTGTACTTCCTGCCCACCGCCGGTATGGGGCTGCTGTCCCACGGGAAGGGTGGCCTGCTGGAAAAGCCGGTGCTTCGCAGCGCCATCCCCGCCGGACTGATAGCGGCAGCGCTGGCGGCATGGCTGTCCTTCTCCGTGGATACAGAGCTGCTGCGCCGCCCCTTCGGCGTCTATCTGCTGGCGGCGGGCATCTATACCCTTCTGCAAAAGCCCGCCAAGCCGTGACCGGCGATCCTCTTCCACGACAAAAGACAGGCAGTGCCTCCGGCACTGCCTGTCTTTTCTTTGGTTTTCTATGCAGCCGTCAGGCGTCGATGCCCCGGCTGGTGAGGTACTTCTTCACCATCAGCGCCACCTTGAAGGTGATGGCGTCGTCAAACTCCCGCAGATCCAGACCCGTCAGCTTCTTGATCTTCTCCAGCCGGTACACCAGCGTGTTCCGGTGGACGAACAGCTTCCGAGCGGTCTCGGAGACGTTCAGGTTGTTCTCAAAGAACTTGTAGATGGTGAACAGCGTCTCCTGATCCAGCGCATCGATGGGGTTCTTCTTGAACACCTCCTGCAAAAACATCTCACACAGGGTGGTGGGCAGCTGATAGATCAGGCGGCCGATGCCCAGATTCTCGTAGTTGATGACATAGCGCTCCGTGTCGAATACCTTGCCTACCTCGATGGCGATCTGGGCCTCCTTATAGGACTTGGCCAGATCCCGCAGATGCAGGGCCAGCGTACCGATGCCCACGAACACACGGCTCTCGCCGTCCTCCCGCAGGGCCTCCTCGATGGTGGTGGCCACCTTCTCCAGATCCTTGTTGGTGGTGCTCTCCGGCATCTGGTGGATCAGCGCCACGTCCGTCTCACCCACGCTGATGACGAAGTCATTCTGCCGGTCGGGGAAGAGATTCTGCACCACCTCCAGAGAGATGCCCTCGCTGCGGCCCTCCACAGGCCGGATGACGAATACGCCGCGGGGTACCTCGGCGGCCACGTGCAGCTCCTTGGCCCGCATATAGATGTCGCTGATAAGGATGTTGTCGGAGATGATGTTCTTGATGAAGGAGCCCTTGTCGTGCTTTTCCTCATAGTACGTCTTGGCGGAGTTCAAGGCCACGCAGGCCATGGCGCACACGGTGCGGCCCACGCTGTCATCGCCGGTGGCGAACACGGCATAGTCAAAATGTCCGCCCCAGCCGGGCAGCGCCTTGAAGGTCTTGCCCTCCAGCGCAATGCAGCCGCCCTCGGCGGAGTCGATGGCCTCCACATACTTGGCCCACTTCTTGCCGATCCCCGTCAGCTCGCTGCAAGCGATGACGGTACCCTCGGCGTCAATGACGCCCACGGTGCGATCGGTGGTATCCTTGAACTGTAAAACGACGTTCTGAAAAATTCTCCCGGACATAGTCAGTCCCTCCTGATATAGAGCTGATGGATATTTTGTGCAAACTACTTAGCCTCACACTCTATTATATCGTCAGAATCACGATTTTGCAAGTATTTTCTTGTATTTTTCACAAAAATTTTGGGGCATTTTTTGGCGTTATGTCGAGGCATTCAGTCCACATATGTCAAGAAGGGTGTGTATCTCCCTATCGGACAGGGGTCGGAAGGCCCCTGGCGCCAGCGCTTCATCCAGCCGCAGCGGCCCCATGGAAAGCCGCTTCAGGTACGTCACCGGTTTTCCGCAAGCGGCCAGCATCCGCTTCACCTGATGGAATTTCCCCTCCCGCAGCGTCACCAGCGCCTCCTGCGGCGAGAGGAGCTCCAGCCCCGCCGGCAGGCACTCCAGCCCGTCGGCCAGCACCATCCCGCCGGCGAAGGCCGCCGTGTCCGCCGCCGTCAGCACGCCCTCCACACGGGCGTAGTACACCTTGTCCACGTGATAGCGGGGGCTCAGCAGCCGATGGGTCAGTTCCCCGTGGTTGGTCAGCAGCAGCAGTCCCTCCGTGTCCTTATCCAGCCGCCCCACTGGGGATAGATCCCGTTTGCGCAGCTCCGGCGGCAGCAGGTCCAGCACCGTCTGCTGCCGTCCGTCCACACGGGCCGACAGGACCCCGGCGGGCTTGTGGAGCATGAGATAGGTGTACCGGCGGCAGTCCAGTGACTGACCGTCCACCAGCAGGCAGGCTGCGTCGGCGTCCACCTTTTCCTCTGGGGAGGAGGCCAACCGTCCGTCCACCACCACCCGGCCCTGCCGCACCAGCTCCTTTACCTCCCGCCGGGAGTATTTGCCCGTTCCGGCGATGATCTTGTCCAAGCGCTCCATAACCAGCCCTCCTGCCGCAGTTTTTCTCATTATAGCATATCCCACCGGGAAACGGAATAAGCTGAGGACAAAGCGATGGAAAAAACGAAAGGAGCTGCGTGCCTGTGAAGCGCTGTCTTGCGGGGCTGTGCCTGCTGCTGATGCTGCTGACCGCCTGTACCGCCCGTCCCTCCCAGACCCCGGTGACCGCCAAGGACGATGCCGCCCGCCGGGCATGGTTGGAGCAGCAGGGCTGGCAGACGGAGGAGCAGCCGGTCCGCACTCTGACGGTGCAGCTGTCGCTGGCGGGACAGGAGGACTATCTGGCCCTCCAGCAGGAGGCGGGCCTGCCCTTGGCGGACTACGACGGTCAGACCGTCACCCGCTGCACCTACACCGTCACCAATTACCCCGGCCGCACCGGCGACGTGCAGGCGAACCTCTATCTCTGCGGCGACGTCATCGTGGGCGGGGACATCATGGCCTTGGGGGAAAACGGCTTTCAGGCATCCCTCCTCTATCCGGCGGAGAGCACATAGAAAAACGGGAGGAAGGGTCTTTGCCCCTTCCTCCCATTTTTCAGTACTCCTCGCCCAGCGTAATGATCTGCGACCACAGCACCGGCCCCACGGCCCCGGTGGGGTCGAAGCCCAGCTGCCGCTGGAGGGTCAGCACCGCCTGCTGAGTGGCGGGGCCGAAGATACCGTCCACCACCAGACTGGGCAGAGTCTCGTCCTCCCGACTGATCTGGTTGAGCCGCTCCTGCATCAGGGCCACCTGTTCGCCCCGGTCGCCCCGCACCAGAAACCGCCCCGGATAGACCTCCCCGGCGAATTGCCGGTAATCCTCCGGCAGTTCCGCCAGCACCTTCTGATAGGCCGTTTGCAGGGCGTTCCACGTCTCCCGGCCCACCACGCCGTCCACTGGCAGACCGTAGACCCGCTGGAAGGTGTACACCGCATCCAGCAGCTCCTGATCGAAGTCGTCGGACAGAGAGATCATGGGCAGTTCCGGCAGAAAGTACCCCAGAAACGCCAGATAGAACCGCACCGTCCGCACGTCGATGCCGCTGTCTCCCAGCCGCAGATCCTCGGCGTACCGCCGCTGCACCTCGGGGATGGTGAGTCCCTCGCTGCTGAGCTCCGACAGCTGCTTGACGCCGTTGTAGATCTGCTTGATCTTGTACCATGTGGCCTTGCCCACGATGCCGTCCTGCGCCAGATTGAAGATCTGCTGAAAGACCCGCACCGCCTCCTCCATGTCCTCGTCAAAGACGAAGCTGTCGTCCAGCGCCGGGATGGCGGGGTAGTTCTTCCCGATGCGGTTGAGCTGCCGCTTCAGGGTCTGCACGTCGTTGCCGGCGTCGCCCCGCCGCAGGGGCCGCCCCGGATAGGAGGCCACGTTCCCGCCCACCGGCGCATTCATCACCAGATTGATGTCGCCACCGTAGTAGTACTGCAAAATTTCGTAGGGCGTCATGCCCTCCTCCGCCAGATCCACGCTGCCCCATTGGGACAGGCCGCCGCACCGGGTCCGCACCCCGTCGCAAAACTGGGCGAACAGCGGCTCTACACTGCCCTGCCGCACGATGTAGTTGTTGAAAATATCGTCCACGATGCGGCTGATATTCTCGAATATGTCGCCGTCCTCCACATAGGCCTGATCGTACCGGGTGGTGGAGGTGATGTCGAAGTCGTACCCTCTGGCCCGGTAATACTCCGTGTACACCCGGTTCAGGGCGTAGGAGATCTGGGCCAGAATGTTGGCTCGGATGGCACTCTCCGGCCAGGTAGGATAAATTTCGTGGGAGGCCACGTTCTTGATGTACTGGGCGAAGGGCACCACCACGTTCCGGGCGGACTCCCCCGGCGCCCCCAGATGCACCGTGATGGTCTCCGGCACCACGGGATAGGGATAGGGCATCATGCACGCTCCTTTCTCACACCACTGGTTCCAGCATCACCGGCAGGATGGTCTCCACTCCGTCGAATACCGTCGCCGTCCGGCCAGCCACCGGCTGGAACATGGGATGCTGTACCGACACCTGATAGTCCAGCCCGCTGAGGGCGGCGGTGTCCGAGGCTTGAGACCAGGCAAAGGGCGGGGCGGGCAGGCGGATGCCGGATAGGATACCGGAGCCGTCGGTGACGCCCCGGTAAAATATGTGTTCCTCCGTGCCGAAGGCCCGGCTGATGACCACCTGCGCCCCGGCCACGGGGAAGCGCCCGCCGCCGCAGGTGACCTGCACGCGCAGGCCGCCCCGGTCCGGGTGGGTCCTGAGGAAAACGTCCACAGGTGTTGGCTGTGCTGACTGCATAGGCAAAGACCTCCTTTTTTCCTATCCTATGCAGCTTGCTTCGTCCCGTGCCAAAAAAATTCCCGGAACCGGGGGAAGTCCGGTTCCGGGAAAGAAAAGCGTTATTTCTGGGGCAGATATATCCGCCGTGCAGGCCGAAACCCCAGCATCTCCCCCACAGGGACGGCCACGTCGCCGGTGGCCTCCTCTGCCAGAGTAAAGACCATCACCATCAGCGCTGCATTGGGGAAGGGGCAGAACTCGCCGGGGTTGGTCAGGGAGATCAGCAGCATCCCCAGATAGCTCAGAGCCAGCGCCCGGACAAAGGGCGTTTTTCCGGCCCGCAGCAGGGCGATACGATCCCGCATCAGCACGCCGTAGGCGGCAATGCCCACCAGACCCATGCTGCCCATGATCTGGGCGATGCTGTTGTGGTAGAACACCATGCTCCCCTCCACGCCGGTGAAGAGGTCGCTGTTGCGCTGGCTGATGAGGCCGATGCCAAACACGGGGTTGTGCAGGAAGTCCGTGATGCCCCGCAGGAACAGCTGCACCCGGACGGAGTCCCCCTGATGGAACAGATGACCGTCCTCCATGCGGCTGTCCATCATCAGCGACAGCAGCTCCGGGCCCACCAGCACCGCCAGCACCGCACCGGCCACGCACAGAGGCAGCACGGCCTTCCGGGGAATGAGACCCCACCGCACCAGATATACGAAGCCCAGTCCCAGCAGCGCCACACCGAACAGCAGAGCGCTGCGGCTGCCGGTAAGGGCCAGCCCTGCCGCCTGCACCGCCACACCCAGCAGATGGGCGGGCTTTTTCAGCGACAGATAAAAGGACATGGGCAGGGTAGTCAGCAGCAGCGCCGTGGCAAAGTTGCGGTACTTGAGATAGAGGGTGGTATGTACCTGCAGAAATTCCTGCCACCGCACGGCGTAATCCAGCATCACCAGACACGCCATGCACACACCAAGCACGCAGAAAATGGCGGCGAACCGCCGGTGCAGGTCGTAGCCCTTGGAATAGGTCAGGCACGACCGCAGAAGCACATAGAAAACCAGCATCCCGCCGCCGAGACACCCGACGTAGTACAAGCTCAGCGGCTGAAGCAGCTGATGCATGGACAGGATCCCGCAGCCCCCCAACAGGGTGGCCGCCGACACCAGCAGCAGCCCCGTGGCGCTGCGTCCCACCCGGAAGGTGACGGGCCAGACCATCAGGTGCCAGATCAGCGCCGCAAAGAACGGCGCCGCCAGCACAGCGCAGGGGAGGAAATCCCCCAGACTTTCATATCGCTGGGTCGACAGCAGAAATACCAGCAGGAACGGCGTCACCGACGCCAGCAGATCCCGGCAGAACACCAGCAACCAAATACAGATCCCCAGCAGGGCCATGGCCCCATAGACCGGCTGACGCAGAGCGGCAAAGCCCAGCGCCACCCACAGCAAAAACGGAAAATAGGCACGGCTGAGCCAAAACCGCTGGCTTAGGCCGGACAGACGGCGGAAGCCCCCATAGCAGCGGCGCTGCAGACGGGGCCAAAAGCCGCTGTCCTGATTCAGTGCGCTGAAAGACAGATCCCACATAGAATTGTTTTACTCCTTTTTTCATCCAGACAGGTACATGGACGGCTTCCCTTCCCTCCATGCACATACCAAAACAAATGATCCCTGAAAAATGTGAAATTTTTGTGAATAATAGGTTTTTTAGGGAACCTTTTTACCGAGGTATATACCGCCCTTCTCTGGGCGTAAGCGGTACTATACCACGTTCCGGCGGGAATGTCAACGGGAGAAGCAGTCGGTTTATGAGGAATGTCCGTCCGGCTGTACTAAGAAAAATCAACGTCTGCCGCAGACCGGCGGCAAAAGAGCCTGAAAATTCCCTGAAAGAAGGGAATTTTCAGGCTTTTCACAGAAAATCCACACAAAAATGGATGGTTTGTATAACTGACTAACATTTTTGTCACTTTTGGACGCCCTGTCTGGTATCGAAGTACCTATAGGACATCCAGCTCCGGCAGCCGGTCCAGAGCATAGGTGATGAACCGCTTGGCGGCGGGGGAGACGTGCTCCTCCTCCGGCAGGGCGATGCCCAGATGTACCGACTGGGGCGGGTCCAGCGGCAGCACCGCCACCCCGTCCGCCAGATCGGCGGTGAGGATGTCATTCAATAAGGTGATGCCCAGCCCCGCCCGCACCATGGCAATGGCGGCCCGGCTGTCGCTGGTGGCGAAGCGGACCTTGGGTCGGATCTGCAGCTGCTGGAGCATCCGGGAGTTATCTGTCTCCTGTCCCGGCAGAAACTCGATGAAGGGCTCCTGCCGCAGCCGCTCCACGGGGAAGCGGTCCGCCTCCACCAGCGGGTGGGTAGGGGGGAGAATGGCCATCAGATGGTCGTCCTTCAGCGGCACCCACTTGTGCCGTCCCGGCCGCTGGCTGATGAGACAGAAGTCCGCCCGCCGGTGATCCACCAGCTCCCCCAGTTGGGTAGAGCTGCCCTCCCGCAGCTCCACCCGGATGCCGGGATAAGCGTGATGGAACCCGGCAATGACCTCCGACAGCCACGGGTAGAAGGCGGCGTAATTGGTGCCGGCCACCACCCGGCCCACATCCAGCCCCTGGATCCGGTGGGCCAGCTGCTGGTACTGCTCGTCCAGCTCCGCCATTCGCCGCATCAGCGGCAGCAGCTCCTGACAGGCCCGTGTGGCGGATACCCCGCCCCGCCCCCGGTGCAGCAGGGGAAAGCCCGTCTCCCGCTCCAGACTGTCCACCAACCGGCTGATGCCGGAGGGGGTGTAGCCCAGCACCTCGGCGGCAGCGGACAGACTTCTCTCGTGGAGCACGGTGAGCAAAACCCGGCATTTTTCGGAGTCCATGAAATTTCGCTCCTTCTTTGACTGATTGTCAAACAAAATTTGAAATAGTATCGCTTTACGCAAGGATACACCAAGTGCTATACTCTGTCAAGGGTAGGAGAGAAACCCCCGATTAAGAACGGACAGAAACCTTCGGAGGAACAGGCATCATGACTCAGAAAAAAGCGGAGATCCTTTTGGCGGCAGTTATCGCAGCACGGGCTACGTCCCTTCTGTTCAGCAAGATCGCCATGAACGGCATGGGGATCTTCAACCTGCTGGCGGCCCGGTTTTTGATGGCCTTTGTGCTGCTGGCGGTGGTGTTTTTCAAGCGCCTGCGCCACATCAAGCGCCATACGCTGGTGCGTGGCGCCATCATGGGCGCTCTGTTCTTCCTGATGCTCTCCACGGAGCTGACGGGGCTCAAGAGCACCCCCTCCTCCACTGTCTCCCTGCTGGAGAATACCGCCATCATTCTGGTGCCCATGACGGAGGCCGTGCTGCGGCATAAGCTGCCCAAGGCCGTCACCGCCGTCAGCGCACTGGTGGCCATCGGCGGCGTGGCACTGCTGACCGGCCAGTCCGGCGGCTTCACCCCCGGTATGGTGCTGGCGGTCATGGCCGCCGTGCTGTACGCCGCAGCCATCATCACCACCGACCGCTTCTCCCACGAGGACGATCCCCTGACCCTGGGCATCGTTCAGGTGGGTACGCTGGGCCTGCTGGCGCTGGTGTCCTCCTTCGTGTTCGAGGCACCCCACCTGCCCCAGTCCGGTACCCAGTGGCTGATGATCGCCGGCCTTGCCGTCATCTGCACCGGCTTCGGCTTCACCCTCCAGCCTGTGGCCCAGAGCCACACCACCGCCCAGCGTGCAGGCTTGTTCTGCGCTCTGAGCCCCGCCTGCGCCACCCTGCTGGGTGCCGCCGTGCTGCGGGAGCACATCAGCGTCATGGGAATGTGCGGCATCGCCCTGATCCTGCTGAGCCTGCTGGTACCGCAGCTGTGGCAGCTGGCGGAGAAGAAGGGCATCACCCTGCTGCCCCGTCATGCCGTCCCCGCCGTGCGCCGGGCCTGATCGACTATAAATTATATACCATTAGGTGTCCTTTCGTTGGAAGGAGCGCCGGAAAAGCCTTTGCCTTTTCCGGCGCTCCTTCTTTTTGTTGAAAAAATCCCCCTCGGCCGCTTTTTTACGCAGATTTTACACGAGGAGACTTTTGCCCTTTACACCGCCCCTTTATCATGGGGACTGTAGCAAGAAAGCAAGTCCAAACATGAAAAACGAAAGGAGATCTTCATATGAAAAAGATCATCAGTATCCTGCTGGCCGCCGTTATGGTCATGGCCCTTCTGGCCGGCTGCGGCAGCAAAAACAGCGGCAGCACCAACGACAACAACACCCCTAACAATAATCAGACCACCGAGCTCAGCGGTTCCGTGGCCACCAACGGTTCCACCTCCATGGACAAGGTCATCGGCGCTTTGCGGGAGCAGTTCATGACGGACCACAAGAACGTCACCGTCACCTATGATCCCACCGGCTCCGGCTCCGGCATCGAGGCCGTGAAGAACGGCACGGCGGACATCGGTCTGGCCTCCCGCAGCCTGAAGGACGAGGAGAAGGCCGACGGTCTGACCGAGACGGTCATCGCACTGGACGGCATCGCCGTCATTGTCCATGCCCAGAGCAAGGTCACGGACCTGACTGTGGAGCAGATCGCCAAGATCTTCACCGGTGAGATCACCGACTGGAGTCAGGTGGGCGGCGACCCCGGTACCATCTCCTGCATCGGCCGTGAGTCCGGCAGCGGTACCCGTGACGGCTTCGAGTCCATCACCGGGACCAAGGACTCCTGCAAGCTGGATCAGGAGCTGACCTCTACCGGCGGCGTCATCGAGGCCGTGGCCGGCAACCCCAACGCCATCGGCTATGCCTCCCTCTCCGCTGTGGAGAGCAAGGACACCGTGAAGGCCGTCACCGTAGGCGGTGTGGCCTGCACCGAGGCCACCGTGCTGGACGGCAGCTATGCCATTCAGCGGCCCTTCGTGCTGGTGACCAAGGACGGCACGGCCCTGTCCCCGGTGGCGCAGGCCTTCTTCGACTTCGCCGCCTCCAAGGACGCCGCCTCCCTCATTCAGAATGCGGGCGCCGTGCCTACCGCCAAGTAAAACAAATCGGGAGGCCCTCATCTGCTGCGGCGGGTGAGGGGGCTTCCCCGTCATCGGGAAAGGAGAACTCTATGGAACGGACAGCAGGCAAAAGCCTCCGCACCCGCAGGGCCATGGAGCAGGCCATCCACCTGATCTTCCTGCTGTGCGGCATCGTGGCGGTGGGCTTCGTGCTGTGCATCAGCGTGTATCTGGTGATCTCCGGTCTGCCGGCTATCCGGGAGATCGGACTGACCAAATTCCTCTTCGGCAAGGTGTGGGCGCCTACCAACGCCACCACCGGCCCGCAATTCGGCATTCTGCCCTTCATCCTCACCTCTGTCTACGGCACGGCGGGAGCGCTGCTGCTGGGGGTGCCGGTGGGCCTGATGACCGCCATTTTTCTGGCCAAAGCGGCCCCGCCCCGTCTGGCGGCGGTGATCCGCACGGCGGTGCAGCTGCTGGCAGGCATCCCGTCGGTGGTGTACGGTCTGGTGGGTATGATCGTGCTGGTCCCCGCCATCCGCCGTGCCTTCGGGCTTGGCTCCGGGGCGTGTCTGCTGGCGGCCATTCTGGTGCTGACGGTCATGGTGCTGCCCTCCATCATCAACGTGGCGGAGACGGCCCTTCAGGCCGTACCACGGGAGTATGAGGAGGCCAGTCTGGCGCTGGGCGCCACGGAGACGGAGACCTACTTCCGGGTGAGCCTGCCTGCCGCCCGCAGCGGCGTGGCGGCGGCGGTGGTGCTGGGCGTAGGCCGTGCCATCGGAGAGGCCATGGCCATCATCATGGTGGCCGGCAACGTGGCCAATATGCCGGGGCTGTTCACCTCGGTGCGCTTCCTCACCACCGGCATCATCTCCGGAATGTCCGATGCCGCCGTGGGGAGCCTGTATCAGCAGGCGCTGTTTTCCATCGGGCTGGTGCTGTTTCTGTTCATCATGCTCATTAACGTCCTGCTGAATGTCTGCATCAAACGCAAGAAGGAGGACTGAGCCATGAAGCAGAAATGGTCGCTTCGCCGGAGACTATATAACGGTGGGATGCGGGGGCTGGTGTGGCTGTGCGCCGGACTGACCTGCGCCCTGCTGATCTTTCTCATCGGCTATATCTTTTATCGTGGCATGCCGGGCCTCAGCTGGCAGCTGATCTCCGGCCAGACCAGTTATATCCGCAATACCGTGGGCATCCTGCCCAACCTATTGAATACGCTGTATATCATTCTTGTGGCCATGGCGGTGGTGCTGCCGCTGGGTGTAGGCGCCGCCATCTACCTGACGGAGTATGCCGCCAGCGGGCGGCTGGTCCGCATCATCGAGTTCGCCGCCGAGACCCTGACCGGTATTCCCTCCATCATCTTCGGACTGGTGGGCATGATGCTGTTCGTGCAGAAGCTGGGCCTTCAGGCGGGAATTCTGGCCGGTAGCCTGACGCTGGTGATGATGATCCTGCCCACCATCATCCGTACCACGCAGGAGAGCCTGAAAACCGTCCCCCAGTCCTACCGGGAGGGGGCGCTGGCGCTGGGTGCCGGCAAATGGCACATGGTCCGCACCGTAGTGCTGCCGGGAGCGGTGGACGGCATCGTCACCGGCTGTATTCTGGCCATCGGCCGCATCGTGGGGGAGAGCGCCGCCCTGCTGTATACGGCAGGCTTCGGCATGGCACTGGTGAGTCTCTTCGACTCCCTGCACACCTCCTCCGCCACCCTGACGGTGGCTCTGTACGTCTACGCCACCGAGGGCGGGGAGACGGCGCTGGCCTTCTCCATCGCCACCATCCTCATGGTGCTGACCCTGCTCATCAACCTCACCGCCGGGATCATCGGGCGGAAGCTGAAAAGGAAGTGAACGACAATGGACCCCATTCTGCAAGTGAAGGATCTGGACCTGTGGTACGGCGCTCATCAGGCGCTGCACAGCGTCTCCATGGACATCCCGGAGAAAAGCATCACCGCCTTTATCGGTCCCTCCGGCTGCGGCAAGTCCACATTTCTGAAAACCCTGAACCGCATGAACGATCTGGTGCCGGGGGTGAAGATCACCGGCGAGGTCCGCTATCGGGGGGGAGATATCTATGCGCCGGGGACGGACGTGTGCCGCCTGCGCCGTGAGATCGGCATGGTGTTTCAAAAACCCAATCCCTTCCCCATGAGCATCTACGACAACATCGCCTACGGTCCCCGTACCCACGGCATCCGCAGCAAGGCCAGGCTGGACGAACTGGTGGAGCGCTCCCTGCGGGGCGCCGCCATCTGGGACGAGGTAAAGGACCGGCTGAAGAAGAATGCGCTGGGCCTCTCCGGCGGCCAGCAGCAGCGCCTGTGTATCGCACGGGCGCTGGCGGTGGAGCCGGCGGTGCTGCTGATGGACGAGCCCACCAGCGCACTGGACCCCATCTCCACCTCCCGCATCGAGGAGCTGACCATGGAACTGAAGGAGCGCTATACCATCGTCATCGTCACCCACAATATGCAGCAGGCGGTGCGTATCTCTGACCGCACGGCCTTCTTCCTGCTGGGTGAGCTGGTGGAGTACGGCGCTACGGAGCAGGTGTTCTCCGCCCCGGCGGAGAAACGGACAGAGGACTACATCACGGGGAGGTTCGGATAATGAGAAGCCAGTTTGATGAACAGCTGGCCCAGCTGGAGCGGGAGCTCATTGAAATGGGCGCACTGTGCGAGGAGAGCATCGCTCTGGCGGCTAAATCGCTGGGAGACGGCAGTCTGGCCCGTCAGGTGGCCCCGCTGGATACGGAGATCGACCGCAAGGAGCGGGACATCGAGTCCCTGTGCCTGAAGCTGCTTTTGCAGCAGCAGCCGGTGGCACGGGATCTGCGGCAGATCTCGGCGGCCCTGAAAATGATCACGGATCTGGAGCGCATCGGGGATCAGGCGGAGGATATTGCCGAGATCGTCATCAGCGGTCAGGTCAACGAGGGGGAGGAACTGCTGCGGGATATGGCCGCCTCCACCATAAAAATGGTGACGGAAAGTGTTGACGCCTACGTGAAACATGATACAATGTTGGCGGAAAAAGTCATCGCAGAGGACGATATTGTGGATGGCTGGTTCGACAGGGTGAAGCATACGCTGATCCGCCGCATGACCACAGACCCCGGTGAGGGGGAGCGGGCGGTGGACCTGCTGATGATTGCCAAATATTTTGAGCGCATCGGGGACCATGCGGTGAACGTCGCCCAGTGGGTGATTTTCTCCGTCACCGGTACGCACAAGGAGGGATAGCATGATCTGGTGCGTGGAGGACGATGCCAGTATCCGGGATATCGAAGTATACGCCCTGCGTTCCACCGGCTTCGAGGCCTGTGGCTTTGCCGACGGTGCCGCCTTCTGGCAGGCCCTCCAGACGGAGGAGCAGCCGGAGCTGGTGGTGCTGGATGTGATGCTGCCCGGCGTGGACGGTATGGAGCTGCTGCGTCGGATGCGGGCCTCGGCGGCCCTGCGCCGTATCCCGGTAGTGATGGCCACCGCCAAGGGCGCAGAGTATGACAAGATACAGGGTCTGGATCTGGGGGCGGACTATTATCTGGCCAAGCCCTTCGGCGTCATGGAGCTGGTGTCCTGCGTCAAGGCGGTGCTGCGGCGCTGCCGGACGGAGCAGGAGCCGGTGCTGCGGGCCGGGGGCATCGTACTGCACCCGGAGGAGCGCATCGTCACGGTGGAGGGTCAGCGGGTGACGCTGACCTATAAGGAGTTTGAGCTGCTGCGGCTGTTTCTGTCCCATCCGGGCATGGCCTTCACACGGGACCAGCTGTTCAACGAGATCTGGGGCATGGATTACTGCGGCGAGACCCGGACGGTGGATATGCACATCCGCACCCTGCGCCAGAAGCTGGGCAGCTGCGGCAGCATGATCCAGACCGTGCGGAATGTGGGATACCGGCTGGAGGTAGGCGCATGACAAGAAAAATTTTCCGTTCCATTCTGCTGGTGGCGGGCGTAGTGCTGGCGGCGGGCATGGTCATCATGACCGGCTGCCTGTACAGCTACTTCGGCGGTGTGCAGGAGCAGCAATTACAGGATGAATTGAGCCTCGCCGTCAGCGGCGTGGAAAACGGCGGTACGGCCTATCTGGAGCGCCTTCCGGCGGAGCGGTTCCGCCTGACGTGGATCGCCTCCGACGGCCGGGTGCTGTATGATACGCAGGTGACGGACGTGGCCTCCATGGAGAACCACGCCGGCCGTCAGGAGGTGCAGGAGGCCCTGGAAAACGGCAGCGGCGAAAGTAGCCGCTACTCTGATACCCTTTTGCAGCAGACCCTGTACGTGGCTCGCCGCCTGACGGACGGCACGGTGCTGCGTATCTCCGTCAGCCGTGCCACCGCCGGGATGCTGGCGCTGGGAATGCTCCAGCCCATGCTGGTGGTGCTGGTGGCGGCGTTGATCTTCGCCGGGCTCATGGCCGGCCGCCTGTCCCGCCGCATCGTGGATCCCCTGAACCGGCTGGACTTGGAGCATCCGCTGGAAAACGACGCCTACGAGGAGCTGGCTCCTCTTCTGAGCCGCATCAACTACCAGCATAAGGAGATCGACGCCCAGCTGCGGACCCTGCGGCAAAAGACCGATGAGTTCACCCAGATCACCGGCAGTATGCAGGAGGGTCTGGTACTGCTGGACGAGAAAGGGACGGTGCTCAGCATCAACCACGCCGCCTGCAGGCTCTTTCAGGCGGACAACGGCTGTGTGGGCCGTGACTTCCTGACGGTGGACCGCAGCCATGAGCTGTGCCTTGCGATGGAGACAGCCCGGGAGAAGGGCCACAGCCAGCTGCGCTGCCAGCGTAATGGCCGGGAGTATCAGCTGGATATGAGCCGCATCCAATCCGGCGGCGAGACGGTGGGTACAGTGCTGCTGGCCTTCGACGTGACAGAGCAGGAGTACGCCGAGCGCAACCGCCGGGAGTTCACCGCCAACGTCTCCCACGAACTGAAGACCCCCCTGCAGGGCATCGTGGGCAGCGCCGAGCTGATTCAGAGCGGCATGGTGAAGCCGGAGGATATGCCCCGCTTCGTGGGCCATATCCACGACGAAGCCTCCCGGATGGTGACGCTGGTGGAGGATATCATCCGCCTGTCCCAGCTGGACGAGGGGGATGCCATGCCCACGGAGACGGTGGACCTGCTGGTGCTGAGTCAGGAGGCCGTGACCAACCTGCAGGATGCCGCCGCCAAGCAGCGGGTGTCCCTGTCGGTGGACGGCGGCCACGCCCCGGTCATCGGCGTGCGGCGGCTGCTGTATGAGGTGATCTTCAACCTCTGCGACAACGCCATCAAGTATAACGTCCCCGACGGCGCCGTAAAGGTGCAGGTGTCCTCGGAGAACGGGATCTCCTCCGTCACGGTGTCGGATACCGGCATCGGCATCGCCCCGGAGCACCAGAGCCGGGTGTTCGAGCGGTTCTATCGGGTGGATAAGAGCCACTCCAAGGCCTCCGGCGGCACGGGGCTGGGTCTTTCCATCGTGAAGCACGCCGTGCAGTATCACCACGGCGACATCCGCCTCACCAGCAAGCCCGGTGAGGGGACTGTCATTCGCATCACCTTCCCCGCAGCGGCCCAGTGAGCCGCTGACCCGACATGCGGAGCGGCAGCAGAGGAAAGTCATATGGAAAAAACCACACAGTGTATCGCAGGAGGCGGACTCCTTGCCGCCATCGTTGTGGTGCTCCAGTTTGCGGGCAGCGCCATTCGTCTCGGCCCCTTTTCCATCTCACTGGTTCTGATTCTCATCGTGCTGGGCGCCGCCCTGTACGGCTGGGGCTGGAGGCACTGTTCTCTGGTACGGCCCAGCTGCCGGATATCCGCCTGCGGATTCCGGATCGGGTGATCTGCGGCCGGACGGAGGAGAGTCTCCTCAGCGGCGCCCTATATAGGGCTGCCGCCATGACGGAGGGTCTGGCCCAACGCATGGGGCAGGAGCTGGGCTGTCCCTGCACACTGGTGTTCACCGGCGGTCTGGGCCGCTTTGTGGTGCCCCTGTGCCGCCGGGAGGCCGTTTACGACGAGGATCTGCTGCTGCGTGGCCTGTGGAAGCGCTGCACCGCTAACTGCCCATCGGCAGATAAGCCCTGAAAAACGATCGAGATACAAAAGGAGGCTGGGGACTACGAGTCCCCAGCCTCCTTTTTTCTGCCCCACCACCGGGAGAGCCAGCCTTACGGAAAGAACACCCGCACCGCCCATGCGGCGGCAATGAAGGCCGCCGCATCCGCCGCCAGCGCCGCCGGAATGGTGTGGCGGGTGCGGCGGATGCCCGCAGCGCCGTAGTAGACCGCCACGGTATAAAACGTCGTCTCCGAGCATCCCAGCATCACCGCCGTCACCCGCCCGATGTAGGAGTCCGGCCCGTACTGCTCCATCAGCTGGCTGCCCACCGCCAGCGCCCCGGAGCCGCTGACGGGCCGCACCAACAGCAGCACCGCCGTCTCCGGCGGGATGCCCAGCCCTTCCAGCACCGGTGACAGCAGCCCCGTCAGCAGCTCCATGGCTCCGGAGGCCCGGAACATCTGCACCGCCGACAGCAGCACCACCAGCGCCGGCAGGATGCGCCCCAGCACCCGCAGCCCCTCCGCCGCCCCGTCGGTGAGGGCGCCGTAGACATCGGTCCTCCGCCCCATGGCTGCCGCCGCCACCCCCGCCAGCAGACAGGGGATCACCCAGTCCGTCATGTCCGCCGCCTTCCCAGCCGCTCCAGCAGCCTTGCCGCCGCCAGCCCCGCCGCTACCGACAGCAGAGAGCTGACCCACACCGCCGGCAGGATATCCAGCGGTGCAGCGCTGCCGCAGACGGCCCGGATGCTGGCCACCGTGGTGGGCAGCAGCTGGATGGAGGCGGTGTTCAGCACCACCAACCGGCACAGTTCGTCGCTGGCCACGCCCTCCGTCCCCCGTGCCATACGGCAGGCCGCCCGGATACCCATGGGCGTGGCGGCGTTGCCCAGCCCCAGCAGATTGGCCGACACATTGGCCGTCACCGCTGCCAGCGTCTCCGGATCCCGGCTGGCCTGGGGCAGCAGCCGCCGCAGCACCGGACGGAACAGCCGTCCCAGCCGCCGGGACAGCCCGCACCGGTCCATGACCTCCATAAGCCCCGTCCACAGGCACAGCACCCCCGCCATGGAGAGACACAGCCGAACCGCCTGCCCGGCCCCCTCCAGCGCCGCCGCACTGACGGCCTCCATGCGCCCGTATACGGCGCCGCACACCACGCTGACCACAGCCATTCCCGTCCAGATCCACGCCATCGCCATCCTTCTCACCTCATGGATGTATACGCCGCACCGACATATTTTATTACATCTATCCAGACAGATTTTATCATTTGGTTGACAAATATGCAAATTTACGGCATAATATAAACGAATCCCACGTAGACGCTAAAACTGAGGGGCAAAGAAGGGGAGATCACTGTGAAAGCAACCGGTATCGTCAGAAGAGTGGATGAGTTGGGACGCATCGTCCTGCCCGTAGAGCTGCGGCGCACGCTGGATATTTCCGAGCGTGATCCGCTGGAGATCTATGTGGACGGCGCATCCATTGTCCTGCGAAAATTCCGGCCCAACTGCATTTTCTGCAACAGCAGCCGGGGCGTATCGGAGTTTCGGGGGAAGAATGTGTGTCAGAAGTGCCTGAAAGAGCTTCAGTCCGTCACATTCTGACCCTGTGTACCGCACACGGTGAAGAAGGCCCGCCATCCGGTGGGCCTTCTTTCCTTTGATAAGAATGGCTCCTGCGGCATCCGCAGATTGTCGAGGAAAAGGGGTGGTATTTTTTGTCCGCCTGTGGTATGATAAAACGTACCCCTTCCAACAATACGGGGCCATACCCCCTGATAGAACTTCAAATAAGGAGAAAACCTATGACCTTTCTGCAATCTATTCTTCTGGGCTTGATCCAGGGCGTGGCGGAATTTCTGCCCATCTCCAGCTCTGGCCATCTGGCCATCGCCCAGAATCTGCTGAACATCAACGCCGAGGTCCCCGCCTTCTACGACGTACTGCTGCATCTGGGTACGCTGGTGGCGGTGTTCGTGGCCTATTGGCAGGACATCTGCGATATGGTGCGGGAATTTTTCTGCGGCATCGGTGATCTGGTCCACCACAGCACCCCTACGCCGGTACCCCCGGCCCGCCGCCTGATCCTGCTGATCATTCTGGGTACGCTGCCCCTGTTTGCCATCCTGCCCATCAAGGACACGGTGGAGGGCCTGAAGAGCAGTATGGTATTCATCGGCGCCGCCCTGATCGTCACCGGCTTCCTGCTGTTTTTCAGCGACCGGGCCCGCAAGGGCCGTAAGGATGCCCGCAGCGCCACGGTGCTGGATGTGCTGGTGGTGGGCGTCAGTCAGGCCATCGCCACGGTTCCCGGTATCTCCCGCTCCGGCATGACCATCACCACCGGCTGCTTCGTGGGCTTCGAGCGGAGGTTTGCCGTGCGCTTCTCCTTCCTGCTGTCCATCCCCGCCGTGCTGGGTGCCAACATCCTCAGTCTGAAGGATGCCCTCACCGGCGGCGTGGACTGGAGCCAACTGCCGGTGTATCTGGCGGGCGTGGTGGTGGCTGCCGTCTCCGGCTACCTGTGCATCCGCCTGCTGAAGATGATCGCTGACAAGGGCCGCTTCGGTGCCTTCGCCTACTATTGCTGGGCCGCCGGTCTGGCTACCCTCATTCTGAACGCCGTCAAGTAACACCCGTTCTCTTGCACGAAAGGAAGTCCGCATGGCTGCTGCACCCAAAAAGAAGAAAACCTCGCAACCCGCAAAAAAGAATACCCGCACGCCGCCCCCTCCTGCCCCTACCTACGGCCGGGAGATCGCCGGCGGTGTCTGCCTGCTGCTGGCCCTGTGCGCCGTCGTGTCCTATTTTCAGGAGGAGGCCCTGTTCATCACCTTCTTCGGCGGCCTGCTGAAGGGGCTGCTGGGCTACGGCTACTGGCTGTCGGCCCCGGCCCTGCTGCTGACGGGCCTCCTGCTGCTGACCCACCGGGACTGTCCCGCCACCCTGCGCTCCGTATGTACGCTGCTGGTGCCGGTGCTCACCGGCTGCGGCCTGCATCTGCTGCTGTGCGCCCGCTCCTATGAGCCGGGCCTCACCGGCCTGCGGGAGCTGTGGCTCTCCGGCCGGTCCCTGCAAAGCGGCGGCGCCCTGTCTGGCGGTTTGGCCGTGGGCTTCTCCGCCGTATTCGGCAAGGTGCTGTCTCTGATCCTGTTCCTCCTCATGCTGCTGGTGGCCCTGTGTCTGGCGCTGCACATCTCCCCCAAGGACGCTGTCCGCCGGGCGCAGGAGCGCCGGGAGGCGGAGCGGGAGGACATCCCGGAGGAAGCACCCCCCGTCCGTGAGAAGGAGAAACCGGCGGAGAAGCGGCCCCGCCGCCGTGCCGCCATCGATATCCCCCTGGACGACGAGCCTCCCGCCAAACAGCCGGAGCCGCAGCCCCGGCCGGAGGGACCCACCTTTGCCCCCAAGGAGAAGAAGCCCTTCTTCTCCCGTAAGAGCAGCGCCGTCCGCACCCCGGATCAGGTGCTGCGGGGGGAGCCTGCGGAGGAAGCCGCCCCCGTGGCCCCCGCCGCTCCCGTTACCTCCCCACCGGCAGCGTCTGCTGCCCCCGCCCCTGTGGCTAAGCCCCGTGAAGCGGCCAAGCCTTCCGTCACGGCGCAGGAGGTGCAGGACGCCACCGAGGAGGTGACCGCTGCGGTGGAGCAGGAGCTGGCCCAGCCGGAGGAGGCGTACCAGTATCCCCCCATCACGCTTCTGGATGAGAATACCGCCGACAACTATACGGAGGTGGGGGCTGAGCTGCGGAGCAACTCCCAGCGCTTGGCACAGACCCTTCAGAGCTTCGGTGTGGACGCCCGCCCCGGCGCTGTGGTCCACGGCCCCAGCGTTACCCGCTATGAGTTCACGCTGGAGCAGGGGGTGAAGCTGTCCAAGATCACCAACCTCGCCGATGACATTGCGCTGGCACTGGGGGCCAGCGGCGTCCGCATCGCCCCCATCCCCAATAAAATTTCCGTGGTGGGCATCGAGGTCCCCAACCGGGCCGTCACCCCGGTCCGCATCCGGGACGTGGTGGAGTCCCGCACCTTCACCGAGCACAAGTCCCCGGTGGCCTTCGCCGTGGGCAAGGACATCGGCGGCAGCTGCATTGTGGGGGATATCGGCAAGCTTCCCCATGTGCTCATCGCCGGCACCACCGGCTCCGGTAAGTCCGTGTGTACCAATTCCCTCATCGTCAGCATCCTCTATAAGTCCACCCCGGAGGAGGTCCGCTTCATCATGGTGGACCCCAAAATGGTGGAGCTGGCCCCCTATAACGGCATCCCCCACCTGCTGATCCCCGTGGTGACGGACCCCAAAAAGGCCGCCGGAGCCCTGCAATGGGCGGTGTTCGAGATGATGAAGCGCTATAAGCTCTTCTCCGAACACGGGGTCAAGGATCTGGCGGGTTATAATGCGCTGGCCCGGCAGGACGAGGAGCTAAAGACCATGCCCACGGTGGTGGTGGTCATCGACGAGCTGGCGGACCTGATGCTGGTGGCTGCCAAGGAGGTGGAGGAGTCCATCTGCCGGGTGGCCCAGATGGGCCGTGCCGCCGGAATGCATCTGGTCATCGCCACCCAGCGTCCCTCCTCCGACGTCATCACCGGCCTGATGAAGGCCAATATCCCCAGCCGCATCGCCTTCGCTGTGGCCTCCTCACTGGAGTCCCGCATCATTCTGGATACCACCGGCGCAGAAAAACTGGTGGGCAAGGGCGATATGCTCTATGCCCCTCTGGGGGCCGGAAAGCCCACCCGTGTGCAGGGCTGTTTCATCACCCCGGAGGAGATCGAGCGGGTAGTGGGCTTCGTCAAGACCACCGGCGAGGCGGAGTACTCCCGTGAAGTCATGGACAAAATTGAGCAGGCGGTGAAGGAGAAGGAAAAGGGCGGGGGAGGAAAGACCTCTGCCGAGCCTGCCGAAGCGCAGGAGGACGGCGATGAGCTGTTGCCCGCCGCCGTGGAGGTGGTTCTGGAAACGGGACAGGCCTCCGTCTCCATGCTCCAGCGCCGCCTGAAGCTGGGCTATTCCCGTGCCGCCCGTCTGGTGGATCAGATGGAGGAGCGGGGCATTGTCGGCCCCTTCGAGGGTTCCAAGCCCCGCCAGCTGCTCATCGACAAGGCCAAGTGGCAGGAGCTGCAAATGAGCAAGCAGCCCCAGCCTGAGCCGGAGATCGACCGCAGCGGCTCTATCCGTGATGTGTTCGAGAGCCGTGACGCGCTGGAGTAACGCCCTTGGCATGAAAACCGTATATCCTTTACCCAACAGGAATCAGGAGGACAGGCAAACGCCTGTCCTCCTTTTCCGTGTATCTGCAAGAGTTTTCCCCGCAGGCCGCACCTGTTTTCTCCTGCGCCCCGCCCTTGACGGTGGGGCGTTTTTCCGCTAAAATAGGACATACTGGAGTAGAATACACATTTTCAGATAAACGAGGTAGCATTATGGCAAATGGATTCATCGATAAAGCCCGCATCACTGTCCGGGCCGGCAACGGCGGCAACGGAGCCGTGGCCTTCCACCGGGAGAAATACGTGGCCGCCGGTGGCCCCGACGGCGGCGACGGCGGCGACGGCGGCAGCATCATCGTGCAGGTGGATGACAATATGTCCACGCTGATGGACTTCCGCTACAAGCGCAAATATGTGGCTTCTCCCGGCGTAGATGGGCAGGGCGGCCGCAAAAGCGGCAAGGACGGAGAGAGTCTCACCATCCGGGTCCCCAGAGGCACTCTCATCCGGGACGCCGAGACCGGCGAGATCATCAAGGATATGTCCGACAGCGAGCCCTTCGTCCTCTGTAAGGGCGGCCGGGGCGGCTGGGGCAACCAGCACTTCGCCACCCCCACCCGGCAGGTGCCCCGCTTCGCTAAGGCGGGCCTTCCCGGCGAGAGCCACGACGTGGTGCTGGAGCTGAAGCTGCTGGCGGACGTGGGTCTGGTGGGCTTTCCCAACGTGGGCAAAAGCACCCTTCTGAGCGTGGTCAGCAAGGCCCATCCCAAGATCGCCAACTACCACTTCACCACCCTCTATCCCAATCTGGGCGTGGTGTATGTGGATGAGGGCGTGTCCTTCGTTATGGCGGATATCCCCGGAATCATTGAGGGGGCCAGCGAGGGAGCCGGGCTGGGCCACGACTTCCTGCGGCACATTGACCGCTGCCGTCTGCTGGTGCATCTGGTGGATGTCTCCGGCAGCGAGGGCCGGGACCCCATAGCGGACTTTGACGCCATCAATGCCGAGCTGAAGCAGTATAGCCCACAGCTGGCTCAGCGGCCCCAGATCGTGGTGGCCAACAAGACGGACCTGCTGGCGGACCCTGAGCAGCTGGAAGCCTTCCGCTGCCATGTGGAGGAGGCGGGCTATGAGTTCATGGCCATGTCCGCCGCCACCCATCAGGGAACCCGTGAGCTGGTGCAGGCTATCGCCCGCCGCTTGGCGGAGCTGCCGCCGGTGACTGTCTATGAGCCGGAGTATGTACCCCGCCCGCCGGAGGTGGATACCACCGCCCCGCTGGATATCCACCGGGACGACCACACCTGGCTGGTGGAGGGGCCGTGGCTCCAGCGGCTCATGGGCAACATCAATTTCTCCGACTATGAGAGCCGGATGTACTTCGATAAGGTTCTGCGCCAGTCGGGTCTGTTCGATCAGCTGGAGCAGATGGGGATCCAGGACGGGGATATCGTCTCCATGTACGATCTGGAATTTGAGTATCAGCGCTGAGAGCTTGGACATTTTTTGGACGTCCACTCGCCCCATATCGGACCGGGACCTGACGTCCGAAGGAATACCGTTTTTGTCCCATGGGACACGCCGCCGTCTCCCAAACCGGGACTTGTTCCACATAGAAAAATTTGGCCCGCCGGTGAGCCATTTTCCCACGGAGGATTTTTTCTGCGGTGGAAGATCCTCCGTTCAGAGAAAAAATTTCGTGGAAGAGAAAAAGCAGCATAAAAAACGAAAAGCAAACCCAAGGGAGGGAGGAGCAGCGCTCCTCCCTCCCTTGGGTTATCTGCAATGATTGGATGAACGCATCATCCATTTTCTTTCTCCTGATCCTTCTTTGCAAAAACAGGGTACAGTCTCTGAAAAAGGCGGCGGTCAAAAAGCCCATGTACCATTGCGGAAGATGGGGACCACCTTGCCGCCGTCGCACACGGCGTCGATGGAGAGGTCCGCCGAACCGATCATGAAGTCCTCGTGGATCATGGAGTCATTGACGCCCAGCGCCCGGCACTCCTCCAGCGTCTTGTTCTGGAAGTCCCGGATGGTATCGGCAAAGCCCATGCCCAGCGCCAGATGGCAGCAGGCGTTTTCATCAAAGAGGGTGTTATAAAACAGCAGGCCCGTCCGGTTGATGGGGGAGTCAAAGGGGACCAGAGCGCACTCGCCCAGATAGCAGCTGCCCTCGTCCATGGTGATGAGCTTGGTCAGCAGGTCGTTGTTGACCTCGGCGTGCCACTCCACCGCCTTGCCCTCGTGGAAGCGGATCCAGAAGCCGTCGATGAGCTGCCCCTGATAGCTCAGGGGCTTGGTGGCGTAGACAATGCCCTCGCCCACGCCCTTCATGGGGGAGATGAAGCACTCCTCCGTGGGGATATTGGGATTGAAGAAGATGCCCTGCAGGCTGGTCTCGCCGCCGCCGCAGAACTGCGCCTCCGGGATCATGCCCACGGTGAAGTCCGTTCCGTTGGCGCTCTTATAGCGCAGCTCCCGAATACCCAGACCGCTGAGGTACTGGCACCGGTCGTGGAGGTCCTTGTTATGGGCCTCCCACGCCGCCACGGGGTCCTCGTCCACCCGGCTGGTGGAGAGAATGGCCTCCCACAGCTTCTCGATGGCCTGACTGGTCCGCAGCTCCGGGAACAGCTTCTTGGCCCATGCGGCGCCGGGGACGGCGGCGATGCACCACTGGTACTTGTTCTCGATCTGATCCCGGTATTTCTTGATGACGGGGTATAGCCGCTGCTGGCTCTTGGCCATCTTCTCCTGATTGATGCCCTTCAGGCCGTCGGGATCCTCGCTGAGCAGGTAGATGCGGCAGGGTATGGTATCCACATAGTGCTGCCAGCGGGCCTCCTCGTAGTTATCAAGCTTGGAGAGGGTGGTCAGGGTCCGATAGCGGTAGTGGAGCTTTTGCAGGGGCTGATAGCTCCAGTCCACCACCACCTTCTTGGCCTTGCGCTTATAGCATTCCTCCACCAGCATCTTCACAAACTCCGGCTGATCCAGATCGGCGGCGATGAATACCTCCTGACCCGGCTGCACATTGACGCCGGAGGCGGCGATCAGCTGGGCATATTTCCTCAAAACGGTCTTTTTCACGGCAATCCCCTCCTGTATTCTGATGGTTTGGTGCCATTATAGCACGCCTGACGGCAGATGGAAAGGGCTTTCTTGCAAGCGGAGACGGGATGTGGTAGGATAGGGGATAGAAGATGAATGGTAAGGGAGAGATGCCCCATGGAGATCGTTTACGCAGACCCACGCATCGTGGTGACGGTGAAGCCTGCCGGGGTGCTGAGCACCGACGAGCCCGGCGGGATGCCCCAGCTGCTGCGGCAGGAGCTGGGGACCCCCTGCATCCGCACGGTACACCGGCTGGACGCCGCCGTCAGCGGGCTGATGGTCTACGCCCGGTCGGCCAAGGCGGCGTCCCTGCTGTCGGAGCAGATTCGCAGCCGCACCTTCGGCAAGGAGTATCTGGCGGTAGTCCACGGCGTGCCGGAGGGGGGCGTGATGACGGACCTGCTGGGGCGGGATCCCGTCCGGCGGCGCACCTATGTGGCGGCGGAGCCGGGGAAGGATGTGCGCCCGGCGGAGCTGTCCTATGAGGTGCTGGGGAGCCGGGAGGGGCTGTCACTGGTGCGTATCCGGCTGCACACCGGGCGGACCCATCAAATTCGGGTGCAGTTTGCCTCCCGTGGGTTTCCACTGGTGGGGGACCGGAAATACGGCGGGGGAGAGGAAGGGGAAAGCATCGCCCTGTGGTCGTGGCGGCTGGAGTTTACCCATCCCCAGACCGGGGCGGCCATGCGGTTTTCCAAACTGCCGCCCAAGGAGACCCCGTGGCTGGGCTTTCCCATGCCCCTGACAGGGAGATAGACAGAAAAAGAGACTGCCGAAGGGGTTCGGCAGTCTCTTTTCATGTGGAAAATTACGGCTCCTCCCGGTGCTTTCTGCGGCTCAGGAGGAAGGCGATGGCGCCCACGGAGAGCGTGGCCATCAGCGGCCACAGGAGGGGAGCGTAGACGTCGCCGGTGGGGGGCGTGGGGTCCTCCAGCTCCTGGGCCTTGAACTGCCAGTCCAGATAGCCAATGTCGGACTGGAAGTCATTGCCCATGGACAGGGGGACATTCAGGGTCACGGTGAGCTCCAGATCGCCGCCGGGGGCGATGGTCCCCAGCTCCGTCCAATCCGTCAGCTGAGCCGTCTCATGGGCAGGGGCATCGAAAAGGGTGGAGGTGGGAGCCTGCACCGTCAGGGTCATCTGGGAGAGAAATTCCTCGGAACCGGACTCGGACCCCAGAGAGCGCAGGTACAGCCGCACCCGATGGTCGCTGTCGTTTCGCAGGCGCAGGGTCTGGGTCAACCGGTCGCCGGGCATGACGCCCTTAAAGTCCGGGAACAGGTCGGAGGGGGAGTAGTCACTGCCGGGAAGGAACACGAAGCTCTGAGCGTCGCCGTCATAGGTGACGGAGCCGGTGTCCGCATAGGCGGCGCAGAGACAGGACAGGAGCATCAGCAGCGTCAACGCCAGAGAACAGATGTTTTTTCGTTTCATGCCGTCCCCTCCTTACTGATACTGGGCCACATGGCCCGGCGTGATGGTGACGCCCCAAGCCTCACCCAAGGCGTCTGTCGGGGCGCTCTGGATAGCCTCCGCCATGATCTCCAGCGCCTGCTTGCCGCCGTCGGCATCGCTGTAGCTGCCGGTGAGGGTCAGGCTATCAATGAGCGGGGTTTCGGGCTGCTGACCGGGGGCCACGGGGTAGGTGTAGTAGTAATAGTCGCCATACGCTGCCCAGCCGTCGCCGGGGGTGAAAGCGGGGATGGCTGCCGTGCCGCCGATGTGTTGGCCGTCGTCATTGACCCGGTAGGTCACCAGCTTCACCCGGAGGTAGGCATCAATGTCACCGGTGTTGGTGACGTTGACGTTCTTCTTGGTCGTGCCGTCAAACTCCTCCTTGACGGTGCAGGACACATGGGCGGGAGTGAACCGGTTGGGGACGGGGTCCGTATGGGTGATGAGATACGCCAGCGTGGCGCCGGTGAGGGCCAGCGCCAGCAGAACCAGCGTCAGAAGCAGCGCACCCGGCTTCCGGGGCGAAGGATGTTTTCTGCGTGCCACAAACAGTTCCTCCTTTCTCAGTGTCGGATTCCGAAGATATTGGCGATAACATCACTGAAACCGTTGAGCCAGCGGTCATTCTTCAGGGTGTTGGTGCAGGTGATGCTGCCGCTATTGTGGCCGGCGGTGAGGGTGCAGCCGTCCGGCTTATCGGGGTCGTAGGTGGCATCGTAGCGCCAGCTCCAGCCGGTGTCCTCCTCAATGGTGTATTTGCCCACCGGAAGCTCATAGATGGTGATGCTGCTGTTGCCCACCACCGTGACCTGGGTGTAGGGGTTGCCGTTACGGTAGACGTTGAACACATAGGGTTCGCCGTCAGCGCCGCCGGTCTTGGTGACGGTCAGGGCGCAGGTCCTGACGTGGAGCAGGAAGGCGGGGTCGCCGCTGGTGTGGCTCCAGGTCTCTCCGGCGCAGTCCGTGTGCAGGAAGGTGGTATCGGCGGTGATGTTGGTGTCACCGATGGAGATGGTGGCCTTCACGGGGATATCCTGCTTGGTATCCACGGTGTCCGTCAGAAGGGTGGTGTCGTAGCTGTAGGACAGCTCCGGAGCGGTGCCGGTCATGGATACGGTGGTATCCTCGGTGGTGCCGTGGAACCAGCGGGTGGAGGTGCAGTAGCCGGGAAGCGTGGCCCTATCGAAGGTGTCGCCGTAGTAGACGGTGCCGTCCTCGTAGGTGAGCGTTGGTTTAAAGACGTTGACCTTGCCGGTGGCGCTGCCGCTCTGTTTGGCGGCCGGTGTGCCGCTGGAATCCGCCTGCGGCTCCGTTTTGGGGGATACCGTGACGGAGACGGCGCAGGAGGTGTCCGCCCGCAGCTGGGTCAGGTCGGTGACGGGGCTGCCGTCCGGGCCTGTGATGGAGACGGTGATATCCACGTAGGCGGTCTGCCACGGCTCCAAGCCGTAGGGGTGATCGGGGTCGGTGGCCTTGATCAGGTCCAGAGAGATGCTGCCCACCTGCACAGTGGAGTCGCTTTGCAGCTGGCTGGCAGTGAGACCGCCCAGCAGATAGACGTTATAGTCCTGCGCTGCAACGGTGACGGGCTGGATGGGGACGTTTACCGTGGGCTGGGGGAACTCCCGGACGGGAGTCTCGGAGTCTTTGTTTTCATAGACGCCGGCCCCGGCGTTGGTGGGGACATTGTTGCCGCCCAGAAAGCCGGGCTGAGGCTTGACGCTGAAGCGGATGACCAGCTTATGGCCCCGGTAGGTGACGATGCCGTTATTCGTAACGGTACCCACGTAGTTATCGGAGAAGTTAAAGCCTGTGACGCTGACGTTATTGCCGTCTATCGTGGCAGTGGCGCCCATGGCGGTGTCGTTTTGGCGCCATGTGTAGGTGTCGCCGTCCTTGCCGGTGCAGGCGTAGGTCTCCAGCGTGATATCAGAGGCGGTGGCTCCGGCCGGAAGGGTGAACTGGGGGGAGATGATATCCCGGACCACGGATTCCTCCGTCAGGGTGGAGGAGGAGCCGCCGCTCTCGATGTTGTCGGAGATCTGCTGGAAGATGTTGCTGAGGGAACCAGTGTCCGCCGCAGACAGGTAGTAGCTGGGGGTACGGGGCGTGCCGTTGTTGGAGGACACCTGCTGCATGAACCAGTTGCAGGCGCTGTTCAGGGAGCTGCTGTTCTGACCAAGGTCGCCTTTGGGCTCGGTGCCGGCACTGGTGGCGTTGGCTCCGGAGAAGATGCCGATGGTGTAGACGGTGGCTCCGGCGGTCTTGATGGCATCGGCATGGGTAATGGCGTCGTTGGCGGCAGCCTTCTCAAAGCCGTCGAAGCTGGTGGGGGCGCCGTCCGTAAAGACGATGACCACACGGTAGCGCGTTTCGTTAGGTTGTACGGGGTTGGCGGAGAGGATGCGCTGGGCCATGTCCAGACCCAGATTCGTTTGGGTGGCGCCGTTGGCGGCCAGAGCGCCGATGGCGTTGGAGACCATGGTCTGACCGGCGGAGGTGTCCACCTTCTGAAGAACGTCCTTGAGGTTCTGGTCGGTGATGTTGTTATAGGCCACGCCCACGTTGCCGCTGTTGCTTCCAGCGATGGACAGCAGCTCCGTGTTGTCGCCGTAGTCGGACTTGCTGGCGAAGCCCACCACGGCGATGCGGTGGGAGATGTCGTCCTTGGTGCCGAGGACGCCGTCAGCGCCCTTGGCCTTCTCCGCCACGGCGTTTACAAAGGTGGCAGCGGTATTTTTCAGGGCTTCCCGACGGGTGATTTTGGTGCCGGAGGGAATCTTCTGATAGAGCTCGGTTTCAAATACCGTGTCCGCTCCGGTGGAGGTGCCGATGTCCGTGCGGGTCCCGTTGACGGTGTAGGAATAGGTATATGCATACTCGGTGACGGTTTCCTCCTTGTAGATGGGGAAGGGGGGATCGCCGAACGGACCACGGCTTGTTTCCGTGACCGGTGAGTTGTCGGGGGCGGTATAAGTGTAGGTATAGATATACACTGCGGAAGTGTAATCATATTCGCTGGAAACAGATACTTTTACATACTGACCGTTTACTTCTGTATAGAGGGTATCACTGCTGTGATTACAGCTGTAGTTGTTTCCGCTATACTCCGTGTACTTTTTGACGGTTCCGGCTTCGGAGCGGTCCATACGGACCTCTGCATAACCGCCGTCGGACAGCTTGTAGTAAAGGTTGCGGTTCTTGCTCTTGTTGCTGCTGTCCATGCGGTTATTATAGTTTGCGTCGTTGGTACGCTTGCCGTAGGAGACCCAGGAGTCCGACGTTGTGGTGGAGAAGTTATCCCCCATAGAGCCGGACTGATCCAGGACCAGAACGATGTCCGTGGGGACGTCGCTGGTGACGGTGCTGATGACCTTGCTGCCGGTGGCGTAGGCCTCCAGCGTGATGTCATAGGTGCCGGTCTCCTCGTTATAAACGGAGGTCTTGTTGACCACCATGCCGTTATTGCCGTTATCGCTGCTGGGATCGGCATCACCGGCGTCACGGGCCGGGGAGCGCCGGGGGGCAGTGCCGCTGACCGGGGGCAGGAAGGGGGCCACGTCGGTGAAATTCACGGTGGGGTAGTCGATGGAGGAGCTGACGGTGTCCGGGTCACCCTGATCGTCGGAGACACCAAAGACCAGACCGGGCATCAGGGTCAGCAGCATGGTGACGGACAGCACCAGCGCCACAAGGGCTTTTCTCTTCATATGCTGCATTTTTTTCATGTACCGCACCTCCTTAACCCTGCGTTGGCCAGCCCAGCGCCTCCAGAGCGGTGACGCCGTTGTTGGCAGTCTGGACAGCCTCGGCGGCCACATGGACTGTGGCGGTGGCATCCTGATACTCGTTGCCCATACCGGCGTCAAAGGTGACGCAGGTAAACAGAGGGGCGGTGGTCTCGCCGGGGCGGATGGCCTTGTTGCAGTAGAGGTAGCCGTCGGGACCCAGCGTCCAGTCGGTGGTGTTGAGGTCAGGCTTTACCAGCGAAGGGTCCGGCGTGCCGTCACCGGTGAGGCGGATGTCGCCGGTGAGGCGGACACGGATCCATGCATCGGCCTCGCCGGTGTTGCGGACCTCGGCAATTTTGGTGACGGTGGTGCCGGGCATGATGCCGGTAAGATCCTCGAAGGGCTGGGTCTTATCCGCATCCGCCCACTCCTCCACAGCAATGGAGACATTGCCGGTGGTGATGACATTGCGTGCCGTTCCGTCGGCGCTGAAATACGCCAGCGTTCCGGCTGCCAGCGTGGCCACGCAGATGGCCAGCACCGACAGTAATAACAGCTTTCGTTTCATGTGGTTGCTCCTTTCCTGTCTATGGTCAGCCTCCATAGGGAGGACAGAGAAGGTGGTTGACCGCAACGGTCAAACCGGTGCAGCTGCGGTAACAGCTGCACTGGTTTGGCCGGGCCTCTAAGAGGCCACGGCCGCCGGTGTTCCCGCTGGTAACAGGTTCACCGGGGCGGCAGGGAGCCTATAGGGGGGCTTTCTGCCACCCGACACGACCCGCTGGTAACAGGCGTGTCGGGGTTGGTCGGGTCACAGGACCCGTGCCGCAAAAAAATAGGGAGGAGATAGTAGAGTCAGGGAAGCCGATCTGCTTCCTGTTGGGGGGGAATTACTGCCAGTTGGTGGCGGTACCGCCCCAAGGATTGTAGTTGGCGCCGAAGGCGGCATCCATAGCAGCTGCGGCAGTGTCAAAGCCGTCAGCCTGCACAGCAACCGCAAATACGGGATACTTGACCGTGCCTTCCAGGATAGAGAGGTCGGCGTCGGGGTAACGCGTATCGATGTACTTGCCGTCCTTCATATCCACGTTCTTGTCCAGATACACGCCGCAAATGAGCTGCTCGGTGGTCTCATTGGCCGCAACAGGCTGGTAGTAGTCAGCGAAGTAGACGTTGTAGTTGACGCCGTCCATGGTGGTCTCGAAGTAGTTCCACTTGCCGTCATGCATCCAGTTCCACTCCGCACCGAAGGTGGTGTAGACAGTGCCGTCAACGATCTTGTTGCCGAAGTTGCCGTGCAGGATGTTCGCACCGGCGTTGAAGGTCTCATAGCCGTCATCCAGATCGGAGGGAACCGCATAGTAAGCACGAATCCAAGCGGCAGACTTGCCGGTATTCTGAATCGTTACGACCTTGTCGATGTAGTTCGCAGCCTTGGGCTGGCCGTTGGGGTATTTTTCTCCCTGAGCGGAGCCGACGATGGGCATGAGAACCTTATCGCCCTCATAAGGAACAAAGCCGGTATGGTCCTCATTACTCTGCTGCTCGATCAGGTCGATTTTTACGCCGCCGACGGTGAATGTGTTGGTCTCGTTGTCGGTGTCGGTGAAGTAGGCCAGAGAGGCACCGACGATGGCGATGGCGGCCAGCGCCACGCACAGGAACAGGGCAGTGATCTTCTTTTTCATGTAATTGCTCTCCTTTTTGTTTGATTTTTTGGGTATCAGAATGTGCAAGGGATCACTTGGTTAGGGGTTGACCTTGGCCCAAGCATCGGAGGCAGAGGCAACATTGTCCTTCTGCACGGCGTAGGCCTTAAAGGTCAGGGTGGGATTGGCGAAATCCTTAGCCGTGAGCATTTCCTTGGTAACATCGCTGTTCACAGTGACGGCATCACCTTTCAGCACGGAGAAGGTCTGGTCAGCGTTGGAGGCGGAGACCTCACGGTAGTAAACGCCGTCTTGCAGCTCCGTCCAACCCTCTGCGATGGCATAGGTGATGAAGGTGTCCAGATTCTCGGACTCCGTGACCTTCACGAACAGCCAGCAGGCCTCGGACTCGGCCTTAACGATGACCGTGGGGTCCTTATCCAGCTTGTTGCCGGGAACCATCTTGTAGTCCCTGTTAGTCTCGGTGAGGTCGATGTTGATATCGCCCACGGTGAAGGTGTTCTTCACCTCGGCGGTCTGATCGGTCAGCCAAGCCAGCGTGCCGCCGACGACACCGGCCACCAACAGGGTCAGAGCCAGAACCAGCGCCAAAGTTTTCTTTTTCATACTCGCTTCTTCCTTTCTTGCAAACTATGATTTATTTCCACGGCGTGGGGCGCAGCCCATGTGCCGTCGAAACCGGGGGGAAATCAGCCGTTGAAGGCGGCCCAAGCGGCGCCCGCATCGGCGAAGCCGTCGGCCTGAATGGCCTCGGCCACCACGTTGATCTGGAAGTCCTTCAGGGTGGCCAGCTGGGTGTTGGTGACCCACTCGGGCAGGGTCACTTCGTTGAACAGAACGGGCAGAGCCACATCAGCGGTGGGAGCGGAAACGGTCTCGTTGTAATAGAAATAGTAGGTCAGGGTGTCGGCTTTTGCATCGTAGGCGAAGTACTTGGCATTGGCCAGCATCTCCTCTGTCTCCACCATGTTATCGGGGATGATGCCGTCCCACTTGGCGGCATTGGCTTCCACGAATTTCACCATGCGGATCAGGGGATAGGCGTTCTCCACACCGGTGGGGCCGTCCTCGGCAAACTCGGGGTCAGTACACAGGGCGATGATGGCCTTGGCGTTGTTGAAGGTGACCTTCATGCGGACGCGGAAGTGGAGAAAGCTTCTGCAAGAAATCCCGATTAGTACCCCAAGCAGTTCTAACAGCTATTCTTAAATTTCGTTCTACTTGTTTCCAATTTGTCTGGTGCCGTTTCGCTACGGCCGGGTAGAGCCACTTAGTCACCATCGTCAGCGCCTCCGGGTTGGCCTCGACGATCTCAAGGGCGGTGAGCATCTGGTGGTAGCCCTTATAATTTGGTGTAATCCCAAGCTGGAGCAAAATGGCGTGGTAGTCCATAACGATCATTCCTTCCGTTCCTTATTTTGTCCAATGAGACGTTCAAACAGGTCGGCGGTATGCCGGAGCCACTGTATGTATGCCTGTTGGTCCTCCGGAGAGAGCTTCAAATACCACTCGGTCCGCCCGAGCAGGTACTCCAGCATACCGCTCTCCATGCAATCCATCTCATCGGACAGGAGGCTCTGAGGGGGAATGCCGAGGTGGAGGCAGATAACTTCCAACGTATCAAGACGTATGGAGGCGCGCTGAGTTTCGATGGAATTGACGGTCGCCTTTGCGATGCCGATCTCTT
>OGYW01000334.1_pt1 | contig 43978 bp, 27 predicted proteins | sample 1576621 | NCBI WGS metagenome assembly OGYW01 (sample SAMEA3541528, study PRJEB24748) | human gut metagenome | biome: human gut; feature: human-associated habitat; material: faeces | place: China | collected 2012 | reverse complement strand
GCGACGCCGACGGGGCGCAAAGGAGGCTCTGCCGCGGGTGCGGCCGCAGCTTCCGAGCGTGTTTCGTCAAGTAGTTTTGAGCAGAAGGGACTGCGGTGGTGATCCTGGACCGAATCCATCCTACGCTGCCGGCAGACCCAAGTCCCTGCGGCACTGCATGGGGCTCCTGTAATCCAGGTCGCCCTTTATCCTGACATCCCTGTACCATCTGAGGTAGGCGTCGAGCATGTCCATGAACTCCTCGAGTGTAACCCCGGCCCAGTCGCAGCCGTGGAAGAACTCTATCTTCAGCCTCCCGAAGAAGCCCTCGCACCTCGCGTTGTCGGGGCTGCATCCCTTCCTCGACATCGACCTGACCAGGCCGTTCTCATCGCATATCCTTATCCATCCCGGCCAGCGGTAATGGCAGCCGCGGTCCGAGCGGATCTTGGGATGGTCTCCCTCGCCGAGCCGCTTGCACGCGCCGAGCAGCGACGAGTTGGCCATCTCGGCATCGGGCGAGGTCGATATCGACCAGCTCAGCGGCATGCCGCCGGAGCAGTCCACGATGGGCGGGAGGCACGCCTTGCCGGCGGGGATGCGGAACTCGGTCACGTCGGTGATCCACAGCTCGTTGGGCTTGTCGGCATGGAAGCGGTGCCTGCCCCGCTCGTCGCGCAGCAGGTTCTCGGGCGCCTCGGAGATCTCGCCCCCGTAGGAGCTGTAGCGCCGCTTCTTCCTGGCGGCGCAGGCGACCAGGCCCTCGTCCCTCATGATGTCGCGGACCGTCCACTCGCCTATCGCCGCGCCGTCCCCCGCATCGGCGCTGGCCTGGGCGTACACGCGCCCGTAGCCGTATGTGCCGCCGCCGGCCCCGAACGCCTCGATCACGGCCTTGCGGGCGGCCGCGTGCCCCTCGGCCTCGCCCTTGACCTGGGCGCTCCTCGCGTACTCGTAGCCGCTCTTGGCCATGCCCGCCACGGGCAGGATCTCGCAGAGCTTGTATTCAGCCCTCAGCGCCTCCACCATCGCCGCCTTCTCCTCGTTCGTCGGCAGCTCTGGGTCGGCGCCCTGGTCTTTTTTTACTATCTCGAGGGTCGCCTGGCGCACGTCGAGCTCGAGCTGCACCTTCCTGAGCTGCATCTTCGCCTCTCGCAGCATGTCCTGCAGGACCTCGATGTCGTCTGGCAGGTCGTCGAATTCCTTGCTCACGGGCTCTCCCTTCGTTTCGGGCTCCCCGCCATTATCGCCCATCATCTCCCTTCGCCAGGCGTAGGGCGCCGTCCTCGACACGCCGTGCTTCTCGGCGACCTCCGCAGCGGTTCCGCTGCGGGACTCGAGCTCGGCCACCGCCTGTATCTTCTCCGCGAGCGGGACAGGACCCGCTTTCGGGCTCGGCCCCCTGTACTTCCTCTGCCCGGGGGCAAGCTCGTCGATCCAGTCGCAGAGGTACTCCCTGCTGGCGGGATAGCCCATCCTGCGCATGGTCCTGGCGAGGCTCTTTCCGTGCGCGAGGTAGTAGTCCACGGCAGCCTGCCTCATCTCCAAGGTGAACTTGGGCTCCCGCTGCCGCTTCGGGGACCTGACCTCCCCATGCTCCAGATAGTCCTTGTACCAGGCCCTGAGCGAATGCCTCGTCGGGTACCCCAGCTCCGCAATCGCGTCTGCGTAACTATGATCGAATCTGATGAAGGTCTCGATCGCAATCCTTCGTTGTTCGGTGCTGAACATGCGGCTTCCTTCCCGTCCCGTTTTGGTCCAGGATCACCACCGCAGTCCCAAAATACTTTGCTAGATTTAACCCGCAAATGACCCGCAAAGCCAATCTATAAGAAAATAGCTCGGAGACTATTGAGCCTCCGAGCTGAAAGTTCTTGGTCGCGGGGGCAGGATTTGAACCTACGACCTCCGGGTTATGAGCCCGGCGAGCTACCAGACTGCTCCACCCCGCAATGTCTGGACGCACCGTGTGCGCAGGAAAGTATATTACGCAGACTTCTCGTCCAAAGCAAGAGAAATCTTGCAAGGGTTAAAACCTGTGAGTGGTCTTTACATTTCCTTCATATATGCCTTAAATTGCTTAAATGTGTCAGGTTTTATCCTGTTTACAAGCTATATCGTGCCGCGCCACGCTATTATCGATAATGTTGCTCAAGAAAAGCAACATTAATAACCATCCATCTGGAGGCCGACCTTGTCCCAACAGACGTCACAGAGCAACCAGCAAACAAGCCGTCAGGAGCTGCTTCTTAAGCTCGCCGAGCTTCAGCGCGCCATTCAAAAGTGGCATAACGCGCTGCGGCGCCAAACCGGCGATATCGTGGCCAATCCCATCACGGGCCAAGGGCGCGTGCTGTCCGTTTTGGCGGAGAGCGGCGACATGCCGCAGCGTACCATGAGCTCGCGCCTGGGCATCACGCCGCAATCGCTTGGCGAGATGCTGTTCAAGCTCGAGCGCGCCGGATACATTACGCGCGAAGCCACGGGCACCGGCGCCCACACGCTTTCCGTCTCCATAACAGACGCGGGCCGAGAGCGCGTCGACAAGCATGGCGACGTTAACTACTTTGATGATTTTTCGGACGAGGAAATCCAGCAGTTCGCCGATTTTGTCGATCGCGCCATCGAGGACCTTAACCGGAAGGGCGAGGAGCTCAAGGCGGCTAACGACGCCGCCGGCAACGCCAAGTAGCGGCTGCAACGGGCGGCCGCCGCGCTGAGGGGCGGAACGCTTTAGTCAAACGCTCTCGCGTCCGGAAATCCTCTGCTCGGCGGTTCATCGTCCACACACGCTCATCGTCCACATACTTGATAAAAAAGCGCCGGCCGCGCAAATCCCCGTGGGGGAGCGCGGTCGGCGCTTTAGGTAATGACGCTTTAAGTGCTGGCACCCTGGATGCTAGCGCTGACTGTTTTTGCGATCCTCGAGCGCTTGCTTGAGGGCTTCGATGTCTTCGCTGGTGCGCTTGGATTTGCGCCACAGCGCCAGGACAAAGATGAACAAAACCAGCCAAATGCCAATGTAGGCGGCCAGCACGTAGGGGGCGGCGGGCAGTACGGTCGAGTAGACCTCGGACAAGATGGGATCCATGGCTATTCCTCCAAAGATGCGGGATGGGCGGGGCTGGCGGTCGCGGACGCCGAGTCAAGGGCCGCGGCCGTCGAGTCGGAAGACACGGCGGGAGCTGCGGGCGAGGCGTCGGCTACAGCGGGGGCGACAGAGCTGGCGGCGGCGCGCAGGCGTGCCAGGGCATCGTCCGCGGCAACGCGGGTAGAGCGGGCGTCCATTTCTTCCAGCTGTTCTTTAAGCTCGTCCACCACAAGCGCATCCGTATGGACACGCAACGCGTAGCGGTACAGGGCGAACCCGATCATGAGCATGCCAAACAGGCCCAGCAAAAACGGAATGAGCATCATGGGCGGCAGGCCGCTGTCCGTGCGGAACACCACAGGGTGAATCGACGAGGGCACCATGCGCGTGATGAGGAACGAGATGGGCGCATCGATGAACGCCACAATGCCAAAGACCGCGCAGAAGCGGGCGCGGCGCTCCGGATCCTCGATGGCGTTGCGCAGAATAAAGTAGCCAATAACCAGCAGCATCAAAATGAAGTACGTGGTAAGGCGCGGCTCCCACACCCACCATACGCCCCACTCAAAGCGGGTCCACAGATCGCCGGAAACCATGGTGGCGATGATAAACACCAACGTAACCTGCGCAGCAGTCTGCGAACGAAGGTCGTACTTGCGATCCTTGGTCATCAAGAACCTCACGCCGTAGTACGCCACAAAGAACATGATCGCGAACGACGCGATCGCCACCGGCACGTGCAAATAGAAGATCTTTTGGCTCAGCAACAGCTTGGTGGTGACAACCTGCCCCGCGATCACAGTGGGCTCGGACAGAACCGCGCCCTGCACCAGCGGCGCCAGGGTAAAGGTCCATGCGACGTCGGCCGCGGTGAGCAGCGCACCAAGTATCAGCAGTATTGGAACGAGCCTATCTGCCTTTGATTGCAACGTTCTCTCCCCTCTCACGTATCTCTCCCCTCTCATATATATAAGAACGTTCCCTATGGTAGCCGATTCGTCCTGCGTTGCGATACCGAAACGTGTCGAGCGTTTCGAAGACCCGCTTTGCAGGCGGCATGCCGGGGCGCAGTCGCGCCGGGTTGCACCCGCACGTCAATCCCTGTTCGCAAGGGCGCTTAAAAGGCTAATGTTGCTACAATATCCCTAATTGCACGCTGCTTTTACTTGCCTTGAGCTTGCCACATTTAGGAGTACCGTATGAAGCAATTCACCCACATCCGCCTCCTTGCGACCGCCGCGCTCGCCCTGAGCATTGGCCTGGCGCCGCTCTCCGCGCGCGCGGACAACGGGGGCACCGGCGCGGCAGCCGCAGCCCCCTCAACCGCTGCCTCAGCCGCTGCAGGCCAGGCATCCACCTCGCCCGAGACCGACGGCGTCATCGTTACGCTGACAAACACAGCGGAACGCGAACTGCAGTCCCTGGGCGACGGGCGCGCAAACGGCGACATCTCCATGCTCGACTCCTCGTCCACATTCCAAGAGCTTGACCAAGCAGGCCTGGACGTGACCCAGCAGATCACCACCGCCGACGGCGACATCGCCCTTGAAGTGCAGCCAGAGCAGGGAGTCTCTGACCAGGAGGCGCTTGAAGACGCCCTTGAGCTGGATAGCGTTGAATCCGCCCAGCTTAACTACGTCTACAACCTGATTGAACCCGTGATCGACGAACCGCTGGCCTCTGCCGCAAGCACCGACGCCGCCCGCGCCGCGACGTCCGCCGGCGAGGTGTCCACCCTGGCCGTCGACCAAATGCCCAACGATCCCTGGGCTAAGAACTCTAATCCGGACGAGGACCCCAACCAGTACTACCTGTACTCGTCCCACTTTGTCGAGGCGTGGAACATGGCCAAGGCGGACGCCGATGTCACCGTCGCCGTGCTTGACTCCGGCGTGATGCTGAACCATGACGATCTCAAGGCGAACGTCCTAACCTCGCTTGCATGGGACTCTTACTACAACAAGGCCCTTACCGGTGACGGCGACAACGTGGGCCACGGCACGCACGTCGCGGGCATCATCGCCGCGACCGCCAACAACTCCATCGGCATCGCCGGCGGCTCGTACAACGCGAAAATCCTGCCCGTCAAGGTCTTTAGCGACGACTCCTCGCCCAGATCCAACACCACCGCGATTATCTCCGCGTACCAGTACATCATGACGCTGGTGAGCTCCGGAGCCGTCGACAACCTGCACGTTATCAACATGAGCCTGGGCTACTACGGCAGCGACATCAACGACCGCCTGCTTGAAGAGACCATCCGCACCGCCCGCGAGGACTACCGCATCGCCACCGTATGCGCCGCCGGCAACGGCAACAAGGTCGACACCGCCTATACCGAGAACATCTACCCCGCGGACTTTGAGGAGTGCATCGCCGTTACGGCCCTCACCCCCACCGGTTCAAACGTGGCGTTCTCGGACTACAACAAGGCCAAGGACATCTCCGCATCCGGCGCATCCATCTGGTCTACCTACCTGCGCGACACCACCATCGGCAACGTCAAGTACGGCAAGTACAACCGCATGACCGGCACGTCCATGGCGTCTCCCATGGTCTCTGCCGCCGCCGCGCTGATGTTTGCCCAAAACCCGGACGCCACCGTTGACCAGATATGCCAGGCCCTCTACGCCACCGCCGAGCCCGTGGTGGACGCCGAAAACGACCGAAGCGAACTGAGCGGTAGCCACGGCGCCCTCAACGTCGCGGCCGCCCTAGTCGAGCTGCAAAATATCATCGACGCCGCCCAGTTCCCCGACGTCAAGCCGGGCGACTGGTTCTACGACGCCGTGCTCGACATCACCCGCCGCAGCATCATGAACGGCTACGACGACGGCACCGGAACCTTTGGTCCCAACAACGACCTCCTGCGCGAGCAGGCCGCCGCCGTGTTCTACAACTACCTGGGCAAGAGCGACACCTCTGCACCCCGCGCCCCTCACAAAGACGTCCTGGACGACTGGTACACCGTCGGCGTCAACTGGGCGTATGACAAGGGTTACATCAATGGTTTCTCGGACGAGGTCTTTGGCGTTGGCCAACCCCTTACGCGCGAGCAACTGTGCTGCATCTTCGCCAACATCCTCGCTTCTGAGGACGAGGTGGAAAACGTCGACATGACCAAGTTCGAGGCCATGCCCGATGCGGACAAGACCAGCTCGTGGGCGCGCAAGTCCGTCGCCTGGTGCATCAACAAAGAGCTTATCAACGGCGTCGACGTCGATGGCGAGCGCCAGATCCAACCAGACGTCAACTGCTCGCGCGGCATGATGGCCGCCCTGCTCTCGAGCGCGATCAAGTTTGGCCTGATCTAGCACGCACTTCGGGCCCCGCGCCCGGATCCCGGTTCAAGCCACACGGGACATGGCTTCACGTGAGAAGGAGGGGCCCTGCACCCCTCCTTCTTTGCTATTCGTCCCTTCTCGCGTCCGCGCGCTGCCAGTATGGGTCCCTCGTCGGCCTCACGCGGACCACTGCTGAAAACGCGGTCCGGTTGGACTTGGCGTTCTGCTGAAAACGGGCTCCAGTTTACCTCCGACGCTAAAAATGACCTCCAGTTGAACTTGGCGCCGCCGGGGGCCTGGTGCTCCGGGCTCCTATCCAGCGCTTTTTCTCACGACCCCTCGGGGCCTTCCGAACCCAAGTCCAACTGGACCGCATTTTCAGCATCGTCAAGTCCAACTGGACCCAAAAAGTAGATGACGGATGCAAACGGAGCCTGTTTTCAGCAGAGACCCCAAGTCAAACCGGAGGCCAAAAACAGCGCGCGGGCAAAACCGCAGACGGGACCGCGCCAAAACGCAAGTAAAACCACGCGGCAAGCCCCACCAAGCCGCACGGACCCGGCCACCGCCCTTAAAAAACCGGGCAACCCCCAGCGCAACTCGCAGCACTCGCGCCCCTACCAGCGCTTGATAGATTCCTGTAATACTTTTGAAAGACAGCGTTCCACTTTTCTTCTTCCGGCCCCCTACCCACCCACTTGCATGCGCTACGGTATGTGCATGGATATTTGTGTAAGCGACATAACGGAACTTGAATGCCTTCGCGCCCTCGCCGCGCCAGGAGCAGCCGGGTCTGTCCAATCAAAGGAGACTCAGCTGTCCATACCCGCTGGCAACACGTACGGGCCCACAGCAATCAAGCGAATCAAGAGCTGCGGTGCCACATCGCCCCGCCTGCATATCGTTCTTCCAAAGGATGCAAAGCGGCCGCATATCAAAAACATCGTGTTCCATCGATACGTCGAACCCAAAGGGGTTGAGCAATTCATCGATTTCGGTGCGGGCGTAACAGGGCTTTCCATAGAGCACTTCTACGTCTCCATATGCAGCAGGCTTACGTTCATCCAACGATTGCAGTTGGGATTTGAACTTTGCGGCTGGTACGCCATTGTTCCAAATCCAGAATATGAGGACGAGGTACAGCAGGGAAAAACGGCCTTCAAGACCGTCGCAGCACCTAGATCTCCGCTGACCACGGTCGAAAAACTCACCAACTTTGCCCAGGCAAACCGTCACATCCGCGGGGCGGGCATCGCGCTCAAGGCACTCCGTTACGTCGCTGACAACGCCCGATCTCCCGAGGAGGCAAAGATGGCAATCGTCATGCGTCTCCCCTATCGCTTGGGAGGATACAATCGAGGCCCCCTACACATGGATTACCTTGTAGACGGAACAAGCGGCCTGCGCCGTTGCGACGTGTACCTTGAGATTGGAAAAGTAGACGTTGAATATGGCAGCACGCTCCACCACGCCTCCGCAAAAGCGATGCAGGAAGACTCCCGACGAACCAACGAGCTCGAGGCCCTTGGCGTCAGCGTGGTCAACATCACAAGCAAAGAGCTGAGAGACCCCAAGCTCTTCCATATCGCGATGATGCGCTTGGCACGGATCCAAGGGCGCCCCATTCATATCCAAATCGATGATTTCGAAGCGCGCCGGACCAGCCTGTGGAACGCCCTCTTCCCTAAGCCTCCGGCAGCCAAAGCGGCGGACGAGAACTCTACGGACGAGAACTCTACGGACGAGAAGCCCTCTAATGAGAGTGCGGACGCCTCGGAAACAGAAGAGGCCCAGGACGAGAAGCGCTAGAAAAAACGGCGCCGCCCGAAAGGGACAACGCCGTATCAAACCAAGCACAACAGAGCGCCAACCGTACCAACAGTCCTCGCGCCCGCACGCCCGCAGCACCCCACGCGCCCGCCGCAGGCCGCCCGCGCCCGCAGCGCCTAAGCGTCCAACGCGAACTCGTACAGGCCCCAAGCCGCCGCGATCATGATCACGTCGTACGCCGCGGCCATGCCGCACGAGCTCCAAAACGTTCCAAACGTGCCCTCGACCCCCATAAACGCCACGGTAGTCGCAGAGACGCACGCATAGAGCAGCGGAAACGCCACGGGAATGAACAGGATCGCCAGCAACACGTCGCGCCCACGCGTATCGATGGTCATGGTCGAGAGCAGCGTGCCCACGCCGGCCACGCCCACCGTGCCCACCAGCAGCGGCAGCGCGATCATGGGCGTAGTGGCCGCCAGCTGCGCACCGGACAAGAAGAACAAGAAGAACAGCGGGATTACCACAACCTCGACCGCGATCAAAAACAGCAGGTTGCTGGTCGCCTTGGCCAGAAACACCACCGCACGGTCCACGGGCGCCAGCAAAATGCCCTCCAGGCAGCCCGATTCCGTCTCATGGCTAAAGCTGCGATTCAGCCCCAGCAAGCTGGTGAAGATGATGAGCGCCCACAGCAGGCCCCCGGCAAAGGAGACCACCTGCAGCTTATCGCCCACCTGCGCCAGCGCCGCGCCGTAGATGGTCAATACCAGCAGCGCGTAGACCACCATGGACGTAAGCATCTCGCGCGTGCGCAGTTCCTGCCGCACGTCCTTCATGAGCAGGGCCTTGTATTGGACAAACTTGCTTTGCGCCTGCTTTTTCTGGACGAGTTTTTTCTGCACGCGCGCCATCACGCCACCCCCACGCCAACAGTCGCCAGATACAGGTCGCGAAACGCCGCGGCATCGATCTGCGCGCGCTCGGCGCATACCACCACCTGACCGCGGGCCAAGATGAGCGCATGGGTGCACATCTGGTAGCCCTTCTGCAGGTCATGGCTCACCATCACAAAGGTGCGCCCGTCGCACACGCGGCCAATAAGCTGGTCAAACAGCTCGGCCGCATGCGGGTCCAAGCCAGAATAGGGCTCGTCCAACAACACCACATCCGGGTCATTTACCAGAGCGCGAGCAATCGACAAGCGCTGCTGCATGCCGCGCGAAAAGGTGCGCACGGGGTCGTTGCGGCGATGGTCCAGCTCAACCAAGCGCAGCAGCTCGTCGATGCGCGCGCAATCCGGTCCGCCCGGGTACAGCGAGCTAAAGAACTCCAGGTTCTCCCGCGCGGTCAAATCCCCGTACAGCATGGACTTGTGCGAGATCAGCCCCACGCGCGAGCGCAGCGCATCCGGCTCCTCCAAAGCGTCGACTCCCAGCATGGCGAGCGACCCGCGCGTTGGCCGGGAGAGCAGCGCCAGCATGCGCAGCAGCGTGGTCTTGCCCGCGCCGTTGGGACCAAAGATTGACAAGAACGCCCCCGCAGGCAGCTGCAAATCCACGCCGTCCAACCCGCGGCGCGACCCAAACTGCTTTACCAGCCCGCGCGCATCGATCGCCAGCTCGCTAGCCACGGCGCTTCGCTCCCTTCGTGTTTTTGGACGAGGACCGGCCGCGGCCCGCCTTGCCCGCCGCGCGCCCGGCACCCTCAGCGGCAGCGCGTTCATCCGCAGCCAGCAGCGGCGTGGCACGGCGCGGGGCGAACGCCAGGATAATGCCCACGATAGAGATGCCCGCGCCAATCCAGTTGAGCATGATCAACGGGTTGATCTTCACGTTGATGGAAAGCGTGCCGTCCGCGTTAAGGCCCTGAAACGCCACAAACAGGTCTTCCAGCGGAAAGCTCAGCACGCCGGCGTGCAGGGTCTGCTGGCCGGAGTTGGTGGCGCTCACCTCCATGGAGGGCGCAAGCGTGCCCAGCTCGCGGCCGGTCGCGGCATCGGTCACAGAGAGCTGTACTTCCTTAAACATGTCGGACGCGGAATCCGTGTACTCGCGCGTGCCCGTCACGGTGAGCACGTAGGAGCCCACCTGGCCGCCCTGGCCCTGGTCCGCAGACAGATTAAGCGTCTGCTCCTGCACGTACATGGAAGATCCCACCAGGCCAACCAGCACAACCGCGACGCCAAGATGGGTCAGGTACCCGCCAGCCTGCGCGGGCGAGTGGCGGAACAGCTGGGCAAGCGCCACAACAGGGTTCTCGCCCTTGTTGCGCATGCGGGCGGAAACGCCACGAACAAGCAGGTAAGCGCTACTGGTAAGCAGCAGCGACGCCGTGGCAAACGCGAGCACGGTGAGGGCGAAGTAGTACACCTTGGGGCCCTGCTCGGTCAGCGCGGTGGCGGCAGCACCGCCCGCGGTGACGATGGCGTCGTACTCAGGGACAAACTTGGTGACGAACAAGAACATCAGCCCCGCGAACACCACCGCGCCCGCGATTGCAGGCACGCGCATGTTGCGAGCGAAGGCGGCGCCATCGGTCTTGCGCCAGCCAAACATGGGGCACACGGCCATAAGCAGGCAGAACAGCGTTCCCACCGGACGGGCGACCGCGTTGAAGGCGCCCGCCGCGATCACGCTGCCGCCCAGGGGCATCCACGTGGGCAGCGCGCTGGAGACCGTAAGGTAGGCCACCAGCACGGCGGATACGCACATCACCAGGTTGGTGATGTAGTACGAGCCGTTCTTGGAGAGCAGCGACTCGATCTCATCGTCCTCCACAATCTGACCGTGGCGATACAGGATGCCGATAAGGAACGCCATGCCCGCCGCAACCATGATGGCGAGGAAGAAATACGTGGAGACGGGGTCCTCCGCAAAGGCGTGGACGGACTGCACAAGACCGGAACGAGTGATGAAGGTGCCCAGAACAACAAAGATGAACGTGATGGTGGCGCTGAACATGCTCCAGCGCTTGAAGCAGCCGCGCTTGCGGTACAGGGTGAAGCTGTGGATCATGGCCACGCCGGTGAGCCAGCTCATGAGGCTCGCGTTCTCCACGGCGTCCCACGCCCAGAAGCCGCCCCAACCCAGCACCACGTAGGCCCACACGGCGCCCAGCGCCATGCCAATGGTGAGGAAGATGAAGCTGAACACGGCGATGCGGTCGCACAGCTCGACCCAGCGTGCGGACATGTCGCCGCAAATAAGGGCCGCCATGGCGTAGGTGAACGGCAGGGTCATGCCGGCGTAGCCGATAAAGGTCGCGGGCGGATGCAAGATCATGGCCCAATGCATCAGCAGCGGGTTCATGCCGCCGATGGTACCGGCAAGGGTGCCGTCGGCGTTGAGGAACTCCGGCGCGGTCGCCATAAAGGGATTGTTGGAATCGGAGAACACCAGGGTCGCCGCGAACAGCGCCACGATGATCTGCGCCACGCCCAGGGCGGCGTTGGAGAGGTCGTCCGTCACGCGCATGCGGCGCCATGCGACCGCGCTGGTAAAGACGGAGATGAGCCAGGTCCACAGCAGAAGCGATCCCTGGCGACCCGCCCACACGGCGGATACCTCGTACAGGGGCTTGAGTGCGCTATCCGTATTGGGATAGTTGCTCACCACGTACGCCAGGCTAAAGTTGCTGGTCACAAAGCACACCAGGATGATGACGATGCACAGCGTGAGGGCGATGGTGGTGCCAAACACCATAAGGTAGCCGGCGTTGATCAGCGACTCGCGGCGGCCGCTCTCAAGCCCGCGAGCCTTGGTGGCGCCAACCAGCACCGCAGCGCTTAGCAGCGCCAGCACCATCGCAAAGACTTGCAGCCCGTTACCAAGGGTTGGAATCATACGCGTATCTCCTTTGGGATTGATAATACGTTGGCGTGCGCGCAAGCGTGCACGTAGATGCGCCCCGCTCGCACACGCGACACGGGGCGCCAAAACGGTATGGGGCGGCGTTACGCCTTGATGGACGAGTCGATGGACGGCTGCTCGGTCGCAACAAAGACGCCGTCGGAATCCAAGTGGCCGGAGATCACCAGGGCGGTACCGTCGGTGATGGCCTCGTCCAGGCCGCCGTCGTACGCAACCTTTAGGGTCTCGCCCTGAGACTCGATGGTGAAACGGAAGTCCGCCTGAGCGTCGTTGATCTCGCCCTTGACGTAGCCGCACACCTTGGTGTCCTTGAACATCATGGAATCCCGCTGGTCAAGCAGTCCCTTGACGGTCAACGAGCCCTCGGCGCTCTCGTACTTGGACGGGCACTTGGTCACCATCTCGGACGCCTCGAGGGTCTTGCCGTCCACGGTACCGGTGCAGATGGCCACCACGCCGGCGCCAAAGGTCGCGGGCAGGGCGCCGTTGTATCGAACGGTAAGCGCCTGCTCGGAATCGGCCGCGTCAACGCCCTCGGGCGCGATCTTGAACACCGCAGTGGAACCCTCGCTGGTTAGCGAGTCGGCCACCACGGCGCCGGAGACCTGGACCTTCTTGCCGTCATAGTTGCCGCCCAGCACGTCGGCGATAGAAAGCGAGCTGGCAGAGCCACCCGACCCGGCGATCGCAACGATCACCAGCATGGCAATGACCACAATGCCGCCAACCACCACAAGGCGACGCTTTGCAGACTTGTTCATATTGTCTCTCCACATGCAGTTATCTGGCAGTATATGCAATGTCTCAGTATACAATGAGCGCTGCAAGTCACGTTATCACACGCTCGTGATTCACGGTCACGGGCATAGCTTAGCCACAGGTTGGAGACACATATGCTGCTCGCAATCGACATGGGAAACACGCAGACCGCCCTGGGCCTTTTTGACCAAGACCAGCTGCTCCAATCTTGGCGCATGCCCACGGACCGCACCTTTACTAAGGACGAGATCCTCGTCCGCCTGCTGGGCTACTTCCAGATGAGCGGCCTCGCGCTTTCTTGCGTGGACACCATCTGCTTTGCCGGCGTGGTGCCGCAGCTCACGCGCGAGTGGCGCGCCGTGGCCACCCAGCTGGGCGTGCGCATGATCCAGGTTGGCCCGGACACGCAGATGGTCACCAAGGTAGACGCCCCCAACCCCGCAGAGGTGGGCGCCGACCGCATCGCCAACGCCGTGGCGGCGGAGGCCCTCTACGGCGCGCCCGCTATTGTGGTGGACTTTGGCACCGCCACCAACGTGGACGTGGTTGACCCGCGCGGCTATTACATCGGCGGCGCCATCGCCCCCGGCATCCGCATCTCCATGGACGCCCTCACCGCGCGCGCCGCCAAGCTCTCAAGCATCTCACTCGAGGCCCCGCAGCACACCATTGGCCGCAACACCGTCGAGGCGGTTCGCAGCGGCACCGTGGTAGGAGCCGCCGCCATGGCAGAAGGCCTGGTCGCGCGTATTAAAGATGAGCTGGGCGAACCGGGTGCCCACGTTATCGCCACCGGGGGCCTCGCCGGGCTGGTCGCGGCCTGCACCAACGTGTTCGATGTGATCGACCAGCAACTCACGCTCAAGGGCATCTGCGAGATCTGCCGCAGGCTGCAGGCATAACCCTCCCCTTGCGCGGTTCTGACGGATAATTGCATCAATTCCGAGTTTTCCTTTGTACACCAGAATGGTGGGTTAGCCATTGCCTGCGGAAATGGCATCCAAAAATCCTGGCTACTCGCCTAAATCTAAAATCGATGCAATTATCCGTAAGAACCGCATGCGCCCCCCATCTACCACGCATCCAGCAAGGCATATCAGCATGAAAAGGCCCAGTGCGGTGCTCATTTCCGCCCGGGACTCGACCAGTTCAAGGTTATTCTGCACAGGCCAGGCGCAAGCATGAACCCAAAAATCGAAGGCATCGATAACGTGGACCAGAAGCCAATCCCCGGTACACGGCGAATAAGCGCCAAGCTGGGCGAGCAGCACATCAAGGACCGCCTCATCGAATATGGGGAGCTAAGCACGCAGCAACTGCAGGATCTCACCGGCATGAACGTCAACCAAGTGCGCAACCGCATTCGAAACCTCATCGATATGGGCGAGGTGCTGCCCACGTCATCGGCGAGCAGCAGAAACAGAAGGTACAAGATCACCGGCTAAAAAACCGCAGGGGCGGCTTTCACGCTGCGCCCACCGGGTCTCCAGCCCGCACAGCCGCCAGCCCGCAGCTTGAAGCAGCAGCTCACATTCGGATTTTGGTACCCAAATCATTCGGATTTTGGAATTGGAATCATTCGGATTTTGGTACACCAAACATTCGGATTCTGGAATGTGGGTATATATACCTTGTATAATGTTTGGCAAAGCACGGACGCGAAAGGCAGCGCATGGCCACTTCTCAAACGCATCGAACAACATGCCCCGCAGCATATCAACCCCGCATTGTCGACACCCAAATAGAGGCATATCTCAACCTGTTTGGAGCCGTTGAGGTGTCGGGCACCAAATGGTGCGGCAAAACATGGTCGTCCCTAGCCCATGGCTCGTCGGTGCTCTACGTGGATCGCGGGTCAAACCTGCAGATCGCCTCTGCCGACCCGTCCTATGTGCTCGCCGGCGACCGCCCCCACGTCATCGATGAATGGCAGCGTGCGCCCGTAATCTGGGACACCGTGCGCCATGCGGTCGATGACCTTGGCGGAGAAAAGGGCGCTTGGATTCTCACGGGTTCATCAACCCCGCGCAACATGTCAAAAGCACACAGCGGTGCGGGGCGCATCGGTCGCGTTCGCATGCATCCCATGACGCTTGCAGAAACCGGCGAATCCAACGCAAAGGTCAGTTTGGCAGGCCTGTTCGAGGACGAGTTCACGCCGTGCGCGTGTGACTCCGGCATTGAGGACCTTGCTCGCGTGGCCGTTCGCGGAGGTTGGCCAGAAGAACGTCTGCAGACCGCGGCCGATGCGCAGATAGTTGTTCGCGAATACCTGGAATCCGTATTCACGCAAAGCGTTCCCCAGCTTGGCGGCAATGAGGAGCTCACGCGCCGCGCCGCCGCCTCCATCGCGCGCAATGTAGGACAATCAACCAAGGTGGACACGCTTGTCCGCGACGTTTACGCATATGAATCCGAGGACATGGCAACGGAAGGCGATCGTAAGGCGGTGTCCCAATGCGCCGACATCCTCCGCAGCACGTACCTTATCGATGAGGTCCCCGGCTGGGTGCCGGCGTCGCGCTCCCCCAAGCGCATGCGCGTCAAACCCAAGCGCTACTTTGCTGACCCCTCGCTCGCCGCGGCACTGCTTGGCCTCTCTCCGGACGCGCTGCTGCAAGACTGGCAAACGTTTGGCCTGGTCTTCGAGAATCTTGTCATGCGCGACTTGGACGTCTACGCACGCGCGCTTGACTACGCGGTCTCAAACCCCGTGCGCTATTACCATGATGATTCCGGCCTCGAAGCCGATGCGATTGTAGAGCGCGCAGATGGACGATGGGCCGCGTTCGGAATCAAGGTGAGTCTTGAAAAGGCGGATCAAGCAGCCGCCAACCTCATAAGGCTGTCCAACAAAGTTTGCGGCAATGATAAGTCGCAGGTACGCAAGCCATCGTTCCTCGCAGTGATTACGGGCATGGGCGAGGTGGCTTATCGCCGCAGTGACGGCGTCTACGTCATCCCCATCCGCGCACTAGGCGCATAGCCCAACGCTACACGGCTCGAATGATCACGGCCTCGCAGGGCAGCTCCTTCTCGGAGCCGTCGGCCGCCGTCACGCACGCGCGACCCCAAATATCCAGGCCGGAGAACGCGCCGATCGCCATGGGCAGCCCGTTGGGAGACAGCGCGGCAACCTGGTGGCCCAGCAGCGGCACCATGTCAAAGTAGTCGGAAAGCACAGGAGCCATGGGACCGGGGCTGGGGCGGGTCGCCAGCATCTGCGCCCACTGGTCCACCTTGGCTTCAACGGCGGCGGCAAGGGCGCGGCGCAACTCCTCGCGCGCGGGCAACGCAGCACCGCAACGCGCAGCCGCCCCCTCGAGCACGGGCATGTCGACCGTCACGGTCACGCTCGCAGCCGGCCCGTTTTCGCCCGCGTGGGCATGCACGCCCACCTTGCCCATAAACAGGTCAAAGTCAAAGGACGAGGTATCCGCGCTCATGGCCTCACGCGGCTTGGCGCCACCCGGCACCGCGGGGTGCTCGCGGCGCGCCACCAGGTCCGCAGGCCAGCCAATGCCCACCTGCTCGCCCAGGCCCAGCTGGCGCAGGCACTCGACCACGCCCATGGCGCACACCTGCGGCAGGGCGATAAACTCCATCATCTTCACCTTGGGCGTAAGCTCAAGCTCGCAGCACAGCTGGTCGACCTCGGCCACAGCACACCAACCTTTCCGGAGGGCTATCCCCGTCCAACAAATCAGGGCGACCCGAACCCGTCGAGCCGCCCTGCATCAACACATCGAGCCGGCGTCCGCAACGGCGCCCGAGGCGCCACGGCACCCGCGCCGCCCGCGCCGCCACGTCACCCGCAGCAGCACCCGCGACGCCTACAACGATCCCAGCTCGCCCACCACGTGGCCAACGCGGTCCTCGGGCTCCTTCACGTCCACGCCCTCGTAGCGGAAGAAGCGCGCAGGGTCATGCATAAGGTCCTCGAGCGGCACCAGCACAAAGTCGCGCTCGCCAAGGTACGGGTGGGGCAGACGCAGCTTGTCGCCGCCGTGCACCTCGCCGTCCATCCACAGCAGGTCCAAATCGATGATGCGCGGACCGTTGGGGCGGGCGCTCTTGGTACGGTTGCGTCCCATGGTGTTCTCGATCTTCATCAGCTCGTCCAGCAAGATCAGCGGGGCCAGCTCGGTCTTGATCTCGATCACCGCGTTGGCGAACGGGTCCTGGCGGTTCTCGTAGGCAGGCTCGCTCTCGTAAATGCGCGAGCAGCTGCTAACGCAGGTCATGGGGATCTCCGCGATCAGAGCCTTGGCTGCGCGAATGTTCTCCGCGCGCTTGCCCAGGTTGGAACCCAGGGCCACAAAGGCACGACGGGGCTGCGGTCGGGCGATGGCCCAAAAGCCGTTCAGGAACTGCGAGAAGCCGCGCACGTCATGCACGCGGACAATGTTGGCGCCTAGCTGGATGGCGCCCAGGCACACGCCGTAGGTAGCGGCGTCGCGCTCGTGCACGTCGCCCACGCCGGAAACCGCGCCAACAAAGCGCTTGCGGCTCACGGCGCACAGCAGCGGATAGCCCAGCGAGGCCAGCTTGGCGGTCTCGCGCTGGATAACAATGTCCTCGTTCGCGTCTTTGCCAAAACCCGCGCCGGGGTCGATGCAGATGCGCTCGCGGGCCACGCCGGCGTGAACCAGCGCGCGGGCCTGGTCAGAAAGGAAGCCCATAACGCGGCGCATAATGGGCGCGGAATCCGGCAGGGTGAAGCGACGCAGCTGCGAGGTCGACCCCGTGGCGGCATCGCGGCGGGCGCTGCGGGCCATGATGGCGGCGAGCTCGTCGTTAGCGGGCACGGCGCGGGCCTCTTCCTCGGCGGCCTTGGCAGCGGCTTCGGCCTCGGCGGCCTTCTTCTCAGCCTCGGCGGCCGCCAGCGCGGCGGCCTTGGCAGCAGCCTCCTGCTCGGCGGCCTCGCTGCCATTGGGCAAGTCGCCAAACGGAAGCTGTGGTTGCACCAAGCCGCCCAGCTTCAAGCCGGGACGACGCCCCTTCGCGGCCTTAGCCGCCTTTGCCGCGGCCTCAGCCTCAGCAGCGGCAGCGGCGGCGCGGGCCTTCTCGGCCACAAACGCGGCGGCGCTGGTGTCCAGCTGCACCGCGGTATGCCTCTTGGGGGTCTCCTCCGTGGGCTCGCCCGCGTGCATGATGATCACGCCGCAGTTGCTGCCCTTAACAAACTCCACCATCTTGGGATCGGTAAAGCCCGTGACGTCGTTCACAATAGAAGCGCCCACGCGCACCGCGGCCTTAGCCACGTCCACGTGACGCGTGTCGATCGATACGATGGCGCCCTTCTGCGCCAGCGCGCGCACCACCGGCAGCACGCGACGAGCCTCCTCGTCCGCACTCACCGGAGTAAAGCCCGGACGCGTGGACTCCCCACCGACATCGATGATGTCGGCGCCCTCGTCCAGCATCTGCAGGCCGTATGCAATGGCGGCGTCGGCGTCAAAGTGCTCGCCGCCGTCGCTAAAACTATCGGGCGTGACGTTGAGAACACCCATGATGCGGGGTCGGTCGAACTTAAGCTCGAACTTACCGCAACGCCATGTCTTCGAATCGTTTGCCATGAGTACCCTTTCGTGCGCGTACAGCTCCCCCTATTGTATCCAGACTGAGCGGGTTTGGCGGCACATGTCTGTGGGGTGCACCAGTAATGCACGGGCGGTTCGCGTGGGGTGGGTTTTGGACGAGTATTTGGACGAGGAATTCTTACTCACGGCCGGGGCCCCACCGGACTTATCACGGGATGCGTTCGGCCCTGGCGGGCCTCAGAGCATCCCTTAGATAAGCCGGTGGACGCCCCGGCCTGCTGCAAGCTCTTCTTGGTCAAAGCGCGCTGAAGGGAATCGCGCAAGAAGCGGGGCCGGTACCTGCAGCGGTACCGGCCCCGTGTGGCGGTCAATTGTTTAGAGGCCAATCAACATGCCTGCCTGGCTCAACCGGTCTAGCTGGTCCGGCTGGCCCGCCTTGCCCGCGGTGCCTACGCGTACATCAGGTTGATGAAGCGCATGAGGACCGTCGCCACCTCGGCGCGCGCGGCGCCGTCGGTCGGGTTGAGCTCGCCGGTCACGTCGTCGCCGGTGAACAGGCCCTCGGCGACGGCCCAGGACATGGCGTCCTTCGCGAAGCCAGACACCTCGGATGCGTCCGGGAAGTCGATCTCGGCGCGAGCCGACACGTCCATGCCCAGGTGGTCGGCGTAGCGCATCAGGAACACGGCCACCTGCTCGCGGGTGACGGCGGCCTCGCCCTGGAACTGCTTGGAGCCGTCGGGCATGTCGACGCCGGAGAGGATGCCCTCCTCCAGCGCCCACGCGGCGGCGTCGGCGTAGAAGGCGTCAGACGGGACGTCCGCGAGGGAGCCCTCGCTTGCCGCCTCGGGGTTCAGCTCCAGGTTGTGCAACATCGCGACGAACATGCCGCGCGAGGTCCTGCCGTATCCGTCGAACACGCGCGAGCCGTCGGGGCGCTCGACGCCGTTCACGATGCCGCGGGCGGTCGCGAAGTCGACCACGTCGCCGGCGAACCAGTCGGAGTCGGTCACGTCGGGCATGTCCTTGGCGTTGTCGACCACCTTGATGGTGACGTCGCCTGTCGCCTCGAAGACGACGTTGCCGTCGTCGTCCACGGCGCACTTCGGGATGACGGTCTCGTTGCCGTCCTCGTCCACCGCGAACACCACGACGCCGTAGTTCGGCTCGGAGCCATCGCCCTTGGCGACCGGGACGGTCACCTGGACGGGAGCCTTCTCGGAGACGGATGCGGGCACCTTGACCTCGACCTCGGGGGCCTTCTCCGCGTCGGCGGCGGGCTCGGCGCCCTCGATCGGCAGCTCCACCTTGCCGGACTCGGCGTCCTTCTTGGAGACCGTCACCTCGGTGGACGTGACGTTGCCGTCCTTATCCTTCTTGACCACGGACTCGGTGCCGGTCGCGGTCTCGTGGGTGATGGTCTGCGAGCCGTCGGGCTTGGTCACGGTCGTGGTGGTGGAGCCGTCGGGATTCTTCTCGACCTCGGTCTTGTCGGACGGGGTCGTGGAACCGCCGCCACCCGAGGGCGGGGCGTACGTGTTGAGATCGCTCTCGAGCATGGTGTCGCGCAGATAGTAGACAGAGTTATCAACGCGAGACGCCCCCTCCGTTGGCTTGTACTCCGTCGTGCCGTCCAGGTGATTGCCCTTGCTCGAAGCGTCTTCAATCTTGGGCGCGGAGACCTCACCCGTGAAGTTGTAGTAGTTGTAATTCACGTTGTATGTGCCCGTCGCCGCATTGCTTCCATCGGAAGCGGGATCGAACTCAAGGACAAATCGAACGTCTACAAACTTGTTCTTCTTAAAGGTGATCTTGCTAGCTTCCAAAGTGGAGTGGTCCACGCCCAGGCAGCGATTCGCGTTTTTGAACGTGTTGCCGGAAATCTCGACACCTTCGCCCCCTGCCGCCGCGACCAAGGAGATGATCCCCGTGCGGCCGTCCTTAGCAAGGGTCTGCTCGCCCTTGAGATCAATGGTATTACCGGTGATCTTCGAACCGTTCGAGACGTTCACAAGCAGACCACGCGCGGAAACGTCGACGGTATTGCCCGCGAATTCGAACTTGACCGGTCCGCCCTGGGCGAAGTTGACTATGCAACCCGTATCATCCTTGGGCTTTATGGTGCAGTTCTTAATGGCAATAGGCACCGTTTTACCAGTCGGCGTAGTCACCGGGACGGCATTCTTGGGCACGGCGATTACCGCCCCGTCGATCGACAGGGAGGCCGCATCGCCTGAAAGCGCGAAGAACCTGCCGCCGGCGACCGTCGAGGTGATTTCCTTGCCGTTGCCAACTATATTGACTGGCTTGTCGATTGTTATCGCGCTTGAGATCGTCGCGCTTGAAAGCAGCGAGATGGTATCGCCCGACTCTGCATCCGCAACTGCGTCCTCCAGCGACAAATAGTATTTGCCATCAATCTCGGCAACGCGCTTCTCCTCGGGCATCGATACTACGTACTTACCGGTCTCAGGATCCTGCACCGCTTCATAGCCCTTTGCGAAATAGGCCTCGTCCACTTCGCTTGAAAAGACTCCGCCGGTAATTATCGGGTTTCCCGTTTTAGGCGCACCGGTAATCGCCGGAACACCGTCGGGGGCAGTAAAAGATCCGCCCCTTATCTCAGAGGTTGCATTCGCGTTGATGCCACCGTCGCCATTAGTGTTGTCGTTTCCCACAAGCACCGCCGTACGCTTGCCGCCTACAAATACGCCGTCGTTGATGACGGCCTTGACGTCGGCGTCCTCGCCAGCGACGTACAGAGCGTAGAAAACCGCCCCGTGCTTCTTGTCGCAATCCCTAGTCTCGTATGTTCCGCCCGTAACCTCCAGATAACCAGCAGAGGCAGACAGCGCACCCTGGGTGCCCAACACCACAATAGGATTATTCTCAGGGTCCTTCTCTTCAACAATCATCTTGGGAGAAGAGCCGTCTATGCTACCGTTCTGAATTGTGTAGCCCCATACTCCGTTGCAAGCTGAGCACGTATCGCCAATAAAGGTACCACCGTAGATATACGCTTCGTTCGCATTGTAGATTGCCGCCGTTCCATTTTGGAACGTTCCACCAAAGATTGTCAGGGTAGCGCTGCTGCCGTTGCGAATAACGCCTCCGTTGCCATAGTCGTTACCGCCGTCGAACGTACCGTTCATGATGGTCAAAACGCCATCATTTCTAATCGCGCCGACAGCCTTATCGCCCGCGCCGCTGCAGTCGATCGTGCCATTGCCAGTAACCGTAAGCGTTCCCTTGTTTGTAATAGGACGGCCGCCGCTAAAATCAGAGCTAACGGTAATGCTTTTTCCATTCATGTCGAGGCTGACAACCTTGCCCGCATCGATGGTGAGAACCTCGTCAAACTCAACGCTGTCCATCAGCTTGACATCGGCCTTGTCGGCAGCGGCAATCGCGTCAACAATATCCTCAAGAGTGGCGCATTCCTCTCCATTGACAAGGGCAACGGCAGATACAGAAGAGTCGCTGGGGTCGCCAGCGTCGACATCCTGCTCAATAGGCGCATCTTCGGCTAAGGCAACCGCCGGTGCCAGCATGGCGCCGCCTGCTAGGGCTGCACACAGGCCCGCGGTTACTACAGCTTTGGTCCTCATCTTGTATGACATGGAATCACTCCGTTCTCCCATCAAGCGCAAGCAACCTGCCATCGCGCTACACACATTTTTTAGGATACCCCCCCCCGATGCACTTTGTCAATTTGCGAACCATCTTCTACCTGCGGTTTTACTGAGTCCAATTAGGTGTATTCCCTAGCAGTGGGCTGATTCAGAATTGGGGGCTGACCCGCCCTGACACCCAAATGCACCTCTGCTGACCAGCCCCCGGTTCCGTTTCCAAATACGCTACCATTCAAAACGGGTTACAGCCCCCACTTCAGTCCGCCTTGAGTAATCGAAGGTATCTTTCGAATAGCGCGGGGCAGCGCGGCATAAGGATAGGGCCGCGGCCCCCTCTCGGAAAGCCGTGGCCCTATTTGGTCCGTCTATGTATTTGGACGAGGAATCCTCGCGGAAGCCCCTTCCGACCCCTTACGCGTACATCAGGTTGATGAAGCGCATGAGGACTGCGGCCACCTCGGCGCGGGCGGCGCCGTCGGTCGGGTTGAGCTCGTGCGTGGCGTCGTCGCCCTTGAAGAGGCCCTCGGCCACGGCCCAGCTCATGGCGTCCCTGGCGAAGCCGGAGACCTCGGAGGCGTCCGGGAAGTCGATGTCGGCTCGGGCAGTGACGTCCATGCCCAGGCGCTCGGCGTAGCGCATGAGGAAGACGGCCATCTGCTCGCGCGTCACCGCGGCCTCGCCCTGGAACTGCTTGGTACCGTCGGGCATGTCGACGCCGGACAGGATGCCCTCCTCCAGCGCCCACGCGGCCGCGCCGGCGTAGAAGGCGTTCGCGGGGACATCGGGCAGCGTCGCGTTACCAGAGGCCCCGGGGTTCATCTCCAGGTTGTGGAGCATCGCGACCAGCATGCCGCGGGAGGTCCCGCCGTAGCCCTGGAACTGCTTGGAGCCGTCTGGCATGTCCACGCCGTTCACGATGCCGCGGGCCGTCGCGAAGTCGACCACGTCGCCGGCGAACCAGTCGGAGTCCTTCACGTCCGGCATGTCCTTCACGGCGTCGACGACCTTGATGGTGACGTCGCCGGAAGCCTCGAAGACCACGTTGCCGTCCTTATCGACCGAGCACTTCGGGATCACGGTCTCGTTGCCCTCGGCGTCCACGGCGAACACGACGATTCCGTAGTTCGGCTCGTCGCCCTCGCCCTTCGCCACGGGCACCGTCACCTGCACGGGCTTCTCCGCCGTGACGGCCGCGGGCACCTTCACCTCGACCGCGGGGGCCTTCTCCGCATCGGCCGCGGGCTCGGCGCCGGCGATCGGGAGCTCGACCCTGCCGGACTCGGCGTCCTGCTTGGAGACAGTCACCTCGGTGGAGGTGACGTTGCCGTCCTCGTCCTTGGTCACCACGGACTCGGTGCCGGTCGCGGTCTCGTGGGTGATGGTCTGCGAGCCGTCGGGCTTGGTCACCGTCGTGGTGGTGGAGCCGTCCTGGTTGTGCTCGACCTCGGTCTTGTCGGAGGTGGATCCGCCACCGGAAGGCGGAGTGGGCGGCACGTACGCGGAGACGGTATACATGCCGTTGGAGCTGGAAACTACATAACCATCAGCAACATATTCTTCCGGAGTGCTCGAGAACGTTCCCCCCATAACATCAAACGCTGCGCTCGTATTGACATTGAAGAGGATCGAAGCACGAGCTGGCTCAGAAACGGTATCCTTCACGGTAAACGTACCGCCCTTGATAACCGTTGCGGATGCTCCAGTCAAAGCGATACCCCTGTTGTTATCGCCTTCCATAACCATTGAAAAGGAGCCGGAGATCTCGCCGATCTTGCCACCGTTATACAGACCGGTTCGCCAATATCCAGTCGCCATGCCTTCGACGTTGTACACGCCGCTGCCCAGCGCCTTGAACTGACCTCCGGTCAGTTCACCGATCTCACCATTATTTTGGATTACGTTGTTTCCGCCCTGCCAGTGGTTGACCGTGTTGTCCATTGTGAACGTTCCGCCGGAAATGGCACCGATCTTTGATCCGGGCTCGTTCTTGATGACGTTCGCCGCGTTGAGGTACTCGCCGCCCGAAATGACCCCGATTTCAGCCTTAACCGGCTCTTCCCCTCCGTTGCGAATCAAGCTTCCGATCGCGCCCAGGTGCTCCACCGCGCCATCGCCCGAATGGAAATTGCCCCCGGAAATCTCCTCGATCTTGCCCTGGTTCTCGATGAGATAGTAAGAACCGTAGATGCCAGCAGAATCGGTCTCGGTGCTGCGCTCGAAAGTACCACTGGATATTTCCTTAACAATACCAGTGGGTCCATTAAAGAGCGCCGCCTTACCTTTTGTCACGCAGTCAACAACGCCAGTCTTCCCCGCAGATGAATCCGCAATCGAAAGGGTGCCATTATTGGTAATGGTGTGGCTGCTCTTGCTAGTAATCTTATGGCCTGCGAGATCAAGCGCAACGGTCTTGCCCTCGGCAATAACGACATCTTCCTGAAGGTCAGAGATTAGAGTAACGGTCATGCTGTCGGAAGATTTAATCGCCTCAGAAATAGACGCGTATCTCTCTCCGCCCGCCTCTACGCAATAGACAATAACATCGGCATCAGGATTTGCCTTTTGAGCCGCCTCAGCCGACTTGTAATACACGGTCGAACCATCTTTTTCTACAGATGCGCCAGCCTTTTTAGCAGCGTCCCCTTGTGCCATAACCTGGGCAACGCCATCATCGCCCACGAGCATTGCAAAGCCAGCGCCAAGGTATTCAACGGAAAGCTCCGAGCTGTAGCTTCCTCCCGTAATGTTGTATTTACGATCCGGGGCGGTCTCATTTGGTTTAGTAAAGTATCGAACCGCCAAGTTATTAGCACTCTTAAACTCGCCAGAGGAAATATCAATCTCAATCGCACGGTCGTTATAACCGCTTTGCATATAAACCGCATCACCGGTCAGAACAAGATTTTTATTAGGATTACCGTCATAGTACTCATCCGGAACGACCTTGGCGCCCGTTGCGTTAATCACGGTGTCACCTACAATGCTTATTTTTCCGCCCTTGGAAATAATTCCCGTTCCAGCGTTAATGGTTGTGCCGTCAAGGGTGAGGGTTCCGGACTTTGGCGGCCAATACGCTCCCAAGGAGTCCACGGCGTTGATGACACAATTCCTTAGAGTAACGTTATTGTTAGAATTGTTGCCCTGAACACCGATGGCCTGGTCTTTTGTTGTTAGCTTCACGCCCTCAAACGTCACATTGACGTTATCATACCCCGCATTAGCAGCTTTATTGTGATACACATAGAGACCGTAGCCGCCAGGGTTAGCGTTCGCAATCGTGCCATCGCAAATCTTCAGCGTCACATCGCTGGCTTGAATAGACACTGTGTCAAGACTGTCAAGGGTGATCGTGTGCTTGTTGAGGTCGATAGTAACGTTGGTCCCTTGCTCCGTGATCAGAATATGTGGATTAGAGGCATCGCTTGTAACCTCCGCGGCGGTAAGGTCGGACTCGACCTCTACCGTTCCACCATGCTTGGCAGCTGAGATCGCTTCGGCCAGCGTATTGAATGCTACGCCGTCTACCGTTGCGACCCTCTTTTCATTAGCGGAATGTTCTTGCACGCCACCCTGCTGAAGGGGCACGTCGACCGCAAGGGCAACGGATGGAGCCAGCGCGGCGCTGCCAGCAAGGACAGTAACCAAGCCCGCACTAACGGCAAGACGCGCCGTACGCATATTGTAGATTCCCATATTTCCTCCCACTTTGCAGAAATGACATCCATGCAAACATATTTTTAGGATACCCCCCCCCATAACACTTTGTCAATCGATAAGATGCCTTCTACCTGCATTTTTATGCCAGTCATGCAGGGGTCATGCAGGGGATGCTTGTCTTTGGCGCCCCTCTTCGCCCCAGATGCCGCCTTCTTATGAAAACGGCCGCCTTCCATGGTGGAAAGCGGCCTGAAAACAAGCTCAATGTGTGTCTGCTGGCGCAGTCTCGCGCGACGACGCTATGCCTGTTACAGCGCTTGAGCCCCCAACGCGATAGCGCCAAGCACGCCCTGGTTGCCCTCGCAGGCGGGCGGGACGATGTAGGAGTCGATATCGTCCAGCTCCGGCGTGGAGATGTAACCATTGTTGAGCTGGAGCACCTTGGCGCGCACGCGGCCCATCAGCTTGGGGGCGTGATCCGGCACGCCGCCGCCCAGGATGATGCGCTGGGGCGACGCCACGTACAGGTAGTTGAGAATGCCCTGGGCAATGTAGGTGCCTTCAAGCTCAAGGAAGCCCTCATCGTCCGCCATATCAGACGCGCGCTCCACGCCGTAGCGCTTCACCACGGCAGGACCGGCGGCAAGGCCCTCAAAGCAGCTATTGTGCGTGGGGCAGACGCATTCAAAGTCCTGGTCGCCGGCAACGCGCGGCAAGGTGATGTGACCGGCCTCCGGGTGCAGCATGCCGTGGATCAGCTGGCCGCCCGCGTAGATGCCGGCGCCAATGCCCGTGCCCACGGTGATGTACATGGCCGAATCCAGTCCCTTGGCGGCGCCGTACATGACCTCGCCCAAGCACGCTCCGTTGACATCCGTGTCGTACCCGCAGGGCACGCCCAGGCCGCGGCTCATGGCGCCCAAAAAGTCGTAGTTACGCCAGGCCAGCTTGGGCGTTTGCAGAATATGGCCGTATGTGGACGAGGACGGGTTGACGCCCGTGGGGCCAAACGCGGCGATGCCCAGGGCGGCGATGCCCTTATTGGCGAACCACTCGATCATGGCAGGCACGGTCTGCGCCGGATCCTGCGTGGGAATGCTCGCGCGCTCCGTTATGGTTCCATCGGCGTAACCGCAGGCCAGCACCATCTTGGTGCCTCCGGCCTCGATCGCGCCTATGAGCGGGCGGTCGGCAGCGGGCGCGGCCTGGTCGGCAGCGGGCTCGGAGCTCTGTCGGGTGGTTGGCTGGTTCATGGTTAGCCCCTTTAGCAAAGCGCAGCATCTAATTCTCGGATGGATACTCGTCCAAAAATACTCCATCAGCACGCAATTGAGCTCGCAGGGCGCTCGTATCCAAACTGTTTGCAGGCTCCTTATTTAGGGCAGCTTGCGCCGCAGCCGTACCCGCCGCTTGCCCCATCGCCATAACAATTGGCGTAACGCGAATCGCAGCACACGCCTCATGCGTAGCGCTTACGCATCGGCCGGCAACGATCAGATTTGAGACTTCGCGGGTCACCAGGCAGCGATACGGAACGGAATACCAGCTCCCGCTCTTGAGGAATCGATGATTCGTCTCCTCACCATCAGGCGAATGAACATCGATTGGATAGCCGCCCATGGCAATTGCATCTTCAAACATCGTGTTACTCAAAAGATCGTCAGCGGTCAACTTATACACACCTTCTATTTTTCTGCTCTCGCGGACGCCGATGTTGGGACCAGTCGACACAATATGACTCTCGGAAAAACCTGGGATGTGTTTCTTTAAGAAGGCGTATATCTCCCACGCCTGCCGCCTGCCCTCGACCTCCGCATAGGTAAGATCAATCGGGTCGACCGCAGAGCGATGTATGATTCGAGACATATTGACGATGTACTCGCCCAAGGTGTTGGTCTCGAAGCATAGAACCATATCGCGATCAATGCTCAGCTCTCCAGCACCGCGCGCCGCCTTGACTATGGAGTAGGCACCCTGGATACCAGAGCGTGGGATAATCCGCAGATCATCAAACGGAATAGACGGAAGCATGTCGCTACGATTGCTCTTAACGAAATCCATCAGCCTGTCTCGATCGACATTCCCCACTCGAAGGTTCATGGTCATTGGCTGTGCGAGATGGTCAGACTCCCTTCCATAGCATGAAGGCACGCCTGCACTGGTTGCGACGTCGGCATCTGCGCTACAGTCAACCACCACTTTTGCCTGAACACGCATAAAGCCTTTTTTGCTCAACAAGCGCAGCGACGCAATCTCTCCGCCTTCGCATGAATCTGCTTCGCAATCAACGAACACGGTATGGTAAAGCAAGGTAACGCCAGCATCTAAAGCCATAGATTCAAGCACATACTTCATCCCTTCAGGATTGAATGGAGTAACGCTGCTTGCATATCCCACAAAATCTGCCATATGACCCGGCGAGGCACCCAGGGCACATAAACGTTGGACTATTTCCTCTGGAATGCCACGCACCACCTGCGTGTCTCCAGCATGATAAGTCATCTGAGGCCCAACGCCGGCCGCCGTAAGGGCTCCTCCCAAATAGCCGTTTTGCTCAACCAACAGCACGGTTGCCCCGCTGCGCGCCGCGGCTATTGCCGCCACAGAGCCTGCAGGCCCACCGCCCACTACAACGACATCGTATTCGTTAACGACGCTCACGGGCAGGTCCCTCCTTGCAAGAAGATCTATTGTTCACCAAATCAAAATACGTACGTGCAAAAGCATGCGCACCAATTTCTGACAAAGCATGAATTCCCGTGCGCCCCAGAGACAAACTCCCGATACGCAACATCGGAACTTGATAGATACGGCTTGTTAGGCCCAATCCATTACATTCGAGGTAGTGAAAGTACTCGTGACTAAGAATGAGATTGCAGGCGTTCTCATATTCAAGAGAGTTCTCCTCCGCCCAAAGACGAATAGACTTCTCATATAGAGTCACCCGGTTTTTCCCTGACAAATAATCGCTGAAATACCGCTGCTTTCCCACCACGTAATCAACGTTCCGAGTCTCAACGCTCACACCACGGTCTTCAAAGATGCTTCGAAAATCATTGGATCCCATTGTTTTTTGATACTCGTCGCACGCCGCAAGCTCGCCTATGCTCCAAGCCTGCTCAACAATGCCCCTTCTCTCCTTTGGAGGAATTTTTACATAACATGGATCGGCCTTGAGCTCGCGCAATGCCAAGCTCTTGCCCGGAAATGGGAACTTTGATTTGGACATCTTATGCCTATTCGACTCGTTTTGTACCTACAAGAATCACTCGTTCATCCGCCCCGCAGCTTGATAGCTCTACCGAGCCCAAGCCCTCAATCTGCTCTGGTGTAGGCAACCCGGAAAGATCGATAATGCGTGTTCCGAGAACGATGTAAACATTCGGCAGGTTTGTGCCGCCGTCGTTGTAAATAGTCAGCTCATCGAGCAACCAAGAGAGTGACTTTTTCCATGTGGCCACCGTCTCCTCGCAAACAAGCGCGTTTGTCTTTTGGAGTCGAATAACCCCTTCAGAATCAACAAGTCTAACTTGCGAGGTGCTCTTTTTCACCAAGCCAAACAGCCGCTTCTCCACGCGCTCGTGCCGCACGGCCATCATCTGCTCGGTTCTAGCAACAATGGACAGCTCGCTCACCGGAACGTTTAGATTATCGGCAACGATTGAGAGCCTCTCGTCTTCCGTCAGTCGCTTCTGAAGACGGTCTTTGCTGCGCATCTCCGTAGTGCCAACAGCAATTGCCCTTACAACATTTCTCTGCGTGTCAACTTCGACGCTAACCTCGATGGAATCCGGAGCGGCGCCAGAAGCGATCGCCTTTAACTCTGCTTCACGTCGCACGGCAATGATATCGTCCTGGGTTGGGTCAGAAACGCTACGCTCGACCATATCTCGAACCATAGCCAGCGCAACACCGATAGTGGAAATAACGGCACCGTTCTTAGCGATATGCTGAGAATGCCCCATGGTTTCCGCCAGGTGGGGAACCACACTTGCAGCTCCTCCGCCACCGCCGACAAAAACCGTCGTACGCGTGTCCATTTTATAGTCTTTCATAAGTTGAGAGGCCACACGTGCGTTCTTCTCGGCAGCGAAATCCAGTACCTTGCGCGCCGCTTCTTCCACCGTGCAGTCCATATTATCTGCCAAAGGCTTCCATGCTAACTTGGCGGCTTCGACATTTCCGTAAGCATAGTCTTCAGGACGAACGTAACCCGCGATATTTGCTGCACCCGCCATCGTCAACGATACGCGGAGTCCGCCATCGCATTCGATGCAAGCGTATTCCGGATCCCCTTCCATCGGCCTCACGGCCACCAAGCGGGGGTTCACTATCTTGCTCGGATCCGTATACACTTCGTAATCCAGATTGGCAATATGCGCACTGCGAGGACCGGTGCTCACCGCCTTACCGTTCTCGATTTGAACCATCGATCCGCCGCCGATTCCAACTGTGCGCACATCGAGACTGTTGAGGTACGTCTTATGGCCACCCACCTCAGCGTATTGAATCATCACCTTGCCGTCTTTAACACAAGAGATGTCTGTAGAGGTTCCACCAACCTCAAAAAACAGGCCGTCTGTCAGTTTCTCGTACATAAGGGCTCCTGCAACACCCGCTGCAGGTCCACTAAGAATTGTCAAAATAGGACGGCTGCGCACCTCATCAACAGTCATAACGCCGCCATCACAACGCATGACCATCAAGGGACTCTCAATATGGGCGCCCTTAATGCTCTCCTCAGTCATGTTTGCGGCTTCAAGCATCTTCGGCATAATGGAAGCATTGACAACCGCCGTACGCGTCCTGATTTTTAGTCCATACAACTTGGAAATATCGTTTGTTGCGGTTCCCGGCACCCCGCGACGGCGACAAGCTTCGACAACTTCGTTCTCGTTTGCAGGATCATCAACCGAAAAGGCCTCAGCGGCAACGAAGCTCGTGCAGCCATCTTTCTGTAAGGCATCAAGTGCGCTGTCAATTTGTGTACTCAAATCGGAGCCGTTTGTATCGATATACTCGTTACCAGTGGGCAAGAATTTACCCTGAGCAAGCTCAATCTTGCCCATGTCCGTATCGCTCTTGCTCTTTGCCCCCTGAAGACCGCTGCCCAACGTGACGATTCCGACCTTGGCAACATCGCCCTCAAGCAAAGCATTGGTCGCCTGGGTGGTGCCGTGGGCAATAAATACAACATCTTCGGGCTTGATACTACACTCATCCATAACGCGATGAAGGGCTTGAACGATGCCGGCAGCAACTCCCTCCGCCGCTTTATGCGTTGTGGGCACCTTTACTGAGCCCACCAGCTCAAATGTCTCGTTGTCAATTGCAACCGCGTCTGTAAATGTGCCACCCACATCGATACCAATGCGAACCTTCATAACTCCTCCTAATTCACATTCCGATGACGAAGACTGTTTTTTTCTTGCGCCGGCGACGGACATTATTCTCAAAGGCAATGCCCCTCGCCGGCGCGGCAGGAAACAACCCTGCCGCGCCCGCGGATTTACTTTGACGAAACGTCTTAACGACTAGTAGTACACAACAGCAGAGACGATGACACCAATGATGGAAATGGCCCACAGATACGGGAGGAGGCGCTTCGTGATCGAATTGACATCGACCTCGACAAAGTTGGCCGTCCAAACATTCTGGGTGTTTGTGGGGTCGCCGCATCCCTGGATACGCTCAGCCGACAGGAATGCACCCATAACAGCAAGCGGATTAATGGTTCCAAGGCCGCTAATCAACGCAGCGATGCCGCTACCAAGTCCAAACAAATTCATGGGACCGCGGTAAAGCGAAAGAGGAGCAAGCAGCGAGAAGAAAATGATGAAGCCGATCTTGCCGGACGGAATAATGGCTTCAAGGAACGGATTGAGCACCGCCGTCACCATCGGATGGCTAACCGCAAGGAACAGAATGCCGATTCCGACCATCAGGATAATTGCGGGGCCGCTGTCGGTAATTCCATCGTAGCAAGTCTTGACAAGCAGGTTCATAGATTTCTGGAAGCCCGTGGACGTCCAAACGAGAATCCAAATGATGCCCGCCATAAAAGCCGGGCAAACCGGACACTTGAAAACTGCAACCAAGATGATAGAGATCAACGGGGAGCACATCGCCATAGCGCCACGTACGCCACCGATCTGGGTACCACTCTTTGCAGGCTCAACCGGAGCAGAGAATGCGAACTTAACACCATTGCGCTTGAACTCAACAAAGATCAGGACAAGCGTGGCCACTGCCGTCGCCACAAGCATATAGGTCTCAAATCCCTTGATGACCTCAACATCAACCGAGAAAATCGATGCAAAAGTGTTCCAGTTGGCAATGTTAAACGTAAGACCCGTTGTAAATGCCATAAGGAAGATGCATGCGGCACTCATCGCGGGAACGCCAACGGACACCAAAATCGGCAGCACGATAGAGCCAACCATGATGATGGAGCCGAGACCGGAAAGGGTTGTAAACAGAACAGCGCATGCAACAGCCATAACAAGAGTGATGATCAAAGGGCGGTCGCCGCCAAGCTCGGCGCTCTTCTTAATGATTGTCTCGGTAACACCAGTCTTATTCATCAACTGGCCCAACCATGCGCCGAAGATAACAGCCATAATTGCGCTGCCCATTCGAACCGTGCCCGCTTCAAGCACAGATGCAAGCCAGCCTATCGCCACTCCATCTTCGTCTACCCCCACTGCAGGAACACCCGCAATGATGCAGATTACCACCGCCATAAGCGGAAGTGCTACCAAAGTCGGCAGCTTTTTGGTCATCATCAACGCAGCGATGATGACGAATGCCACGATAATCAGGGATCCCTGTACCATGCCATCCTCCTTTCTCTGCCTCACAAGAGGCAGGTTGACCCTTACGTTCCCACGAACACCGGCATGCTTGCGGAATGCAGCTGGTGAGCGTTACCACGTTTAGAGGGCAAGCCCAAACGGCCCGCTTAGATATTTATTTGGATCTTGGTTAATAATCTGAGCAGATAATCTGAACAAGCATCATTCTAAAAGAAGCGTTGCTCGTCGTATGTCGGCAGCGCACGTTTTGGATACATCGGAAGGAGCAAGCTGTCGTCCTCGCAACCACTCCAGCCACGGAGATTCCGGGCCAAAAACGGCTGTCAGTACATGTTCAATTCCTTGGACAAACCTGTCCGTCATAATTTCATCGGGGCCAAAAATCAACATGCGATCCAAGGAAAAAAGAGAACACAGGGACACAACCGCGCGCGATACGCAAGCAATTCGATCTTCTTCGCCAAGCGACAGCAAGAACTCGATGCATCCGCCCTCATACTCATCCGATTTGTCGCAATATGCCTCGCCACACACCATCGGTGTAATATCAGCCGTAGCACCACCCTTTAGCGATACGAGCGCATCGTCTGCCTTGACGCTAACGACAACTTCAGAACCAATAGAAATAACGGCGGCATTCGACACGTCCCGATCAGCTTCATCTAGAACCTGACTAATGGTATAGCCTTGCGAGTGCTCTTCCTTGATTGGAATCTTATACTGCGTGAACAGGGCATCTTTCAGAGAAATCGTTGCATCCTGAATACCGGTGGAATACATCACCATGCAATCTTCGGTACGAATGCCCTCTTGGTATAGCAGCCCCATGCCGAGCAAGTCACCCACCATGGAGGAGTTTTCAAGCGCGCGGTCCACGGCATTGCACACCGCCACGAGCAGCGCGTTGCCCTCGAGTGAATCGCGCGAAATGGTCTCAGAATGCACGGGTTCAAGCATGAGGTCGAAAAGCGTCAGAAGAACGCTGCGACGGCCAACCTCCAAGGTCGCAATCACTCCAAGATTGCGATTAACCGACAATTCCGTCCTGCTACGCCCTGCCGTAAGAGCCTTGTTACCCGTCTCAATAAGCAAGCCATCCTCTAGCAAACTTGATACAAGACCAGTCACTGTGCTCGGAGACAAGCCAGCAGCTTTAGATATCTCGATTCGAGACAAGGGGCCGTGATTGAGAACGACGTCGACAACCTTTCGCCGATTCGCTGTTTTGAGGTCCTTAAGGCGCATTCCCAATCACCCCTTACTACCTTTTTACGAAGTTCGAAATAAGCAAGTTAAGTATATCTCCACCAAGTTGAATTATAGGATCGCCCCTCCTACCAATCGGCCCAGCGGTTGTTTTACCTTCGCGAACGTTAACCAGTCGTTAATCCACCTGCAACTTTTTGCTTGGGCGATAGTCTGCCAAATCAACCTTCTCTTCCAGCGCGACAACGCAAGCGCGACCAGCCGCATCGCCCAAATCGATAAGCGTGGGCTGTATGCGTATGCTGGCTTGCACCAAAAACGTAGTCGAGATACAACGACCAATGGTCATCAGGTTCAATACGTAATCATTAACAAGGCATCGATACGGTATTTCGTAATACTCCCCCTTGTTGAACTTATCCATGTGGACAAGACCCGCGGTAGCCGAATGGACATCGATGTACCAGTCCGCTCTCGCAACGGCGTCATCGAACCTCGCTCGACCGATATAGTCGTTTTCCGTAAGCGTATATTTGCCCTTAATGCGGTAAGACTCTCTGATACCAAGGGCCGGTGCGGACCGAATCAAATATGAGTTCTCGAATCCCGGCATATACCGCCTTAAGAAACTCACGAGCCGATCAATCATCCTGTGCGCTTCAGACACCTCGATCGACCGCATTTTTGGATCGGTATTGTCCTTGAGCTCTGCAAGGTGCGGACAATTGAAGGCCATGCAGCCGGGTTGACCGGGAATCGAGAAGCACTGATAGTAAACGAGGTCCCGCTCTTTCAATACGCCGTCCTCTACGCCTTTTCGAAAAAGAGACTCGAGCTTAAAAGACTTCCCCGCAACCATAGCCGATTCCCAAAAAGGACCTTCGACCAAAGGAGAAAAATGGTCATCGATGCTCAGACAGTAATCGCGATACTTCTCGACATCAATGCCGCCCATTTCGAATCTGAGTGAGGACATCTGGTCGTTTCCTTGATCATCACCGTGGTCAACGGGAACTCCAGACAGTCTTGAAAGCCATGCATCACCAGAAGCATCGACAAATTGCTCCGCCTCCACCGCCACGAAGCCACCCGATGTTAGGACTATGACCGCAATAATACGATTGCGGTCTACGATGCAATCAACAACCGTCGCATCGTAGAGAATCTCACCACCCGATTCCAGATACAGCTCTTCCAAAGCCCTTGATTTACTTTCAGGCGTCGACCAAACATACTCCGACATTTGTTTGCTGCGAGTAGGCACGCCATAAGATATCAAGCGCTTCTCTATTAAATGGAAATTCTCATCATGAGGAACAAACGACTCCATCATGGGGGTCACCAGGGCGCCAACAGCAGCTCCGCCAAGATATAGGCTCTTCTCAATAATTAAAGTGGAGTTACCCCCACGAGCACAGCTAATTCCCGCCGAAGAACCAGCAGTGCCACCACCAACAATGACGGTGTCATAGCGACCGTAGGACGAGACCTCTCGCCCAGCATAATTGTATGTTTGCATCTTAAGACCTTTCCTTTTATAGGATTAAGCCCATAGATGCATTCCGCAAGCCTCTCGATAATACACCAGCGATGGATGCAGCCCACTAAGAAAAACTGCGTCAGAATAAAGCCACTTTTTTACTTGATGCCAGCTGCCTCTGTTAACACCCAACCGCCGGCAGATGCCAGACTAAAGTGCGACCACCGCAACGGTATCATTCAACCTGTATGAAACCCCTGCAATAGGATGGTCGATACCATGAACAAACTCTCCCGCACCCGGCGCCCCGGCGCCCGGGCAAGCGTTATGGCCGGGGTCGCCTGCGCGCCCCTTGCAGCAACGCCGCGACGGCTACGCCTCAATATACACGGTCGCGAACTTGCAGTGTCCCAGCGGCTTGAGCGCGACCTCGCAACCGTTGACCTCCACGTCACCAGATCGCTGCTCGCGCAGGTTGCACAGGTAGGCCTGCTTGACGGGTAACCCCCATCACGCTCTCTGCTGTTTTTGACCTCCAGTTGGACTTGGCGCTCTGCTGAAATCAGCCTTCGTTTGCATCGCGTTGCTACTTTCGAGCTCCAGTTGGACTTGGCGCTGCTACTTTTAGCCTCCAGTTGGACTTTTCCTTTGCCGCACGAAGATGCGCCCCGAAGATACAGCTGGTAGATAGCCCGGCGCATCCAAGGGCCTTCTTGCGCAACTCCAACTGAAGCTCATTTTTAGCAATCGAGTCAAACTGGACGCGATTTTTAGCAGAACTCCAAGTCCAACTGGAGGGCATTTTCAGCAATTGAAGTCCGCGCGGCGCGGGACGTGCCTGTTAACACCCAACCGCTGGCAGATGCCAGGCAAAAGTGCGGCCACCGCAACGGTATCATTCAACCTGTATGCAACCCCTGCAATAGGATGGTCGATACCATGAACAAACTCTCCCGCACCTGGCGCCCCGGCGCCCGGGCAAGCGTTATGGCCGGACTCGCCTGCGCGTCCCTGGTGTGCTCGCTGGCCATACCGCCCGCCCTGGTCGCCATGGCGCAAACCATGTCGTCAACGTCTTCGCCGGCGTCTTCGCAGGCAGCAGCCGCGGACGCAGCAGGCCAAAGCACCACAGCGCCCAGCACGCCCGGCGTAGACGGCACCGCTGACAGCACTGGCAGCGACGCAACCTCCAGCAACTCCACGGGCAGCTCAGACTCCGACAACACCGCAGCCCCCGCGGATCCAACGGACCCCACCGCCCCAGGCACCGCCACGGACAGTACCACCGGCAGCACCGCGGGCAACGCAACCGCCCCCGCAACCCCGGATAACATCACAACCCAAGACGCCCCCGCAGAAGAGACGCCCGCAGAAGAGACGCCCGCAGAAGAGACCCCCGCGCCGGACAACGACCGCGCCGCCCTGGACGCCCTCGCCGCCCAGCACGCCGCAGCCGTGGCCGATGGCACCTACGCCATCGCGTCTTCCGCGTCGCAGGCAGCCAACCAACGCGGCGTCCTCGATGTCCAGGGAGCATCCGCGGCAGGCGGCGCGACCATTCAGCTCTACGCCAGCAACGGTACGGGAGCCCAGCGCTGGCGCGTCACGCACGACGACGCCGGCTACGTCACCTTCATCAACGTCGCGTCCGGCCTGGCGCTCGACGTGCAGTGGGGCAACTCCGCCGCGGGAACCCCGGTGCAGCAGTACGCCCCCAACGGCAGCTGGTCGCAAAAGTGGATCGTGATTTCTTTGGACGATGCTTCTGCGAGCACGGACGCCGCAGCCGGCACCGCGGCGTTCCCAACGCGTTGCATCATTGTCTCCGCCCTGGCGCCCAACATCGCTCTTGACCTGCGTGGAGGCTCAATCGCAAGTACCACCCCGGTGCAGATTTGGGACTCCAACCACAGCGCGGCGCAAGCCTTTACCTTTATCGACGCCTCGCCCGCAGCACCCGCCGCGGTGGAAGACGGCGCCCTGCCCCAGGGCTGGTTAAGCCTCAAGCCGCAGTGCGCCCCCGCAAGCAGCGTGGACATCTACAACGCGTCGCGCAGCAACAACGCCAACGCGCAGCTGTGGAGCGCCAACGGCACCTTTGCCCAGCTGTTCACCTTTAAGTACTGCAACGGCTACTACCTCATAGTCAACGCCGCCAGCGGCAAGGCGCTCGACGTCGAGATGGCAGACGTTGTTCCCGGCACCAACGTGCAGCAGTACCAGGCAAGCGAAGTCAACCCCGCGCAGCTGTGGGCGCCCGTAGCCAATGCGGACGGCAGCTACACCTTTATCAATAAGGCCACGGGGCTGGCGCTCAACATCGATGGCGCGGCATCCTACAACGGCGCCAACGTCAACGCCTACACCCCCAACGGCAGCGCGGCCCAGCGCTTTACCCTTGCCAAGCAGACCAACCTTTTGGCAGAGGGCGTCTACACCCTGGGCGCAAGCGCGGCCGCCAACAGCGTGCTCGAGGTCTCGGGCGCAAGCCAGGCGGCCGGAGCCTCCGTGCAGGCCTACGCATCCAACGGCACCCTGGCCCAACGCTGGCGCATCGCGCTTGTTCCGGGAGCGGAGAACACCTACACCATCCAGAACCTGGGATCGGCCAAGTTCCTTACCGCGGACTCCGCCAACACGGTGAGCCAGCGCACCGCATCGGGTTCCGCGTCGGGCGCTACGTCGAGTACAGCAACGGGCGCCGGAGCTGCGGCGGGCGCCGGAGCTGCGGCGAGCACCACAACAGGCACGGGCACCGCGGACCCCACGCAGCAGTGGACCCCCGTCATCACCGCGCACGGCATCGCGTTCGAGTCCGTCGCCCACCCCGGCCGCGTGCTCGACCTCACCGGGGGCAGCACCGCCAACGGCACCCGCCTGCAGCTGTGGCAGGCAAACAACAGCCCCGCGCAAGCCTTCGCGCTCGCGTCCACCACGGACGCCCTGCCCAGCGGCACCTACACCTTTACCGTCGCAAACACCAACCTGGCCATCGACGTGGCAAACGCATCCCATGCCAACGGAGCCAACGTGCAGGTGTTCCAGTCCAACAACTCCGGCGCGCAGAAGTGGAACGTCACCCGCAACGCAGACGGAACCTACACCATAGTCAACGCCGCCAGCGGCAAGGCGCTCGACGTTGCGGGCGGGTCGGCATACTCCGGCGCCAACGTGCAGCAGTACCAGCCCAACGGCAGCGCCGCCCAGCGCTGGAACATCACGTTCGACGCCGGCGGCTTTAAGATCGCCAGCGTGGCGGGCGCGGGCGGTGCCTACGTGCTCGACGTCTCCGGCGGCATCTCTCCCAACGGAAGCGCCGCAAACGGCGGAAACCTGCAGGTATACCAGTCCAACAACTCCGCCGCCCAGCGCTTTACCCTGCAGCCTACCACCTACGTGCCGCCCATGCCCCCTACGCAGCTGTCCATGTACACGCGCGCGCAGGGACGCTTTAGCGCCACCAACCGACTCATCATGGTAGACACCACCAACTGCCGCGTTGGCATCTTCTCCGGCGGCATGGGGTACTGGAACATGGACGCCTACTGGACCTGCAGCACCGGCAAGCCCAGCACGCCCACCGTCATCGGCGAGTTCACCGTCACGGGCAAGGGCTATTCCTTTGGCGAGAACCACGGCTATAGCTGCTATTACTACACCCAGTTCTACGGCGACTACCTTATCCATTCCATCCAGTACTACGCCAACAGCTTCCGTGTAATGGACGGACGCCTGGGCGTTCACGTCTCCAACGGATGCGTGCGCATGAGCATCGACCAGGCCAAGTGGATCTACGACAACATTCCCTACGGCACCAAGGTGGTCACGTACCGGTAGCGCGACCACGTATCGGCAGCCCGGTCATCCGCGGCTCCGCCGCATCCGCCTAGCACCAGCCGCACAACGCGTACCCAAAGCAATGAGAGGGCAGCCCCGTTCAAGTAAGGGCCGCCCTCTTTTTTTGGACGAGGAACGGCTGAATAGGACCGCCCCCATATGCGTATTTGGTCAACATTGACCGATATCTCGCGGGCGAGGGTCCGTTCATCGCCCCTCGCCCTATCCGTTACGTCAGTCGCAGCAGCTTAAGAGGCGCTGCCATGGCTTCCAGCGCACAATCGCCGGCGCACAGAGCCCTAGCTCATGTAGCGCATCAAAATCGCGACCAGCTCGGCACGCGCGGAGCCGTCAATGGGATTGAGCTCGCCAGTGGTGTCGTCGCCCAAGATCAGGCCCTCGGAAACTGCCCAGGACAGCGCATCGAGCGCCCAGTCGTTCGCGGAACCGGCATCGGGGAACTCAAGGTCGCCGCGGCCGGTGACGTCCTTGCCCTGGAACGCGGCGAAGCGCATAAGGATGACCGCGAGCTGCTCACGCGTCACGGGGTCATCGGGACCAAAGTAGGTACCGTCGCCGTAACCCTCGACAATGCCGTTCTCTGCCGCCCAAGCCACCACGCGGGCATGCCAGTCGGAATCGGACACATCTGCGAATCCGGAGCTCTTGTACTTATCCTCGTCAACGCCCGCTATGCGCGCGAGCACGGCAACAACCTGAGCGCGAGTTGCCTTGCCGTAGGGGCGAATGGTCCCGTCGTCGTCAAAGCCCTTCAGGTACCCATTCTCGATTGCCCAGTCCATGGAGTCGTGATACCACTCGTCGGCGTCAAAGTCCGGGAACTTATGAGAGATGCAGAGGTCGCCGCCGTCGCAACCAAACACCGCCGAAATCTCGACGTCGCCGTCGGGCATAGTGAACGTAAAGGTGCCGTCCTCATTCTCGGTCAGCTCGATGGCCTTGCCAGCGCCGTCAGTCGCCTTGAGCTCGCGAAGCTCCTGACCGGCATCGGGGGTTACAGTCAGCGTGACCTTGTCGCCCTTCTCTGCGGACGCGGGCTTGGCAGCGATCTTGCCACCCTCTACCACAGGGATCTCGACGTCATTCTTTGTTGGAGGAGTAATCACCGGGGGCACGTAGGTGTAGACCCACTTAGCCGTAAGCTCAATATCTGCTCCTGGGGCATAGGGGTTAGTTGCCTTAACACCATTGGATGTGTACCAGCCATCAAAGTGGTACCAACCGTCATTCTCCAAAGTGGGAAGCAGGATCTCAGCACCGTTCAATACGACCGTCTTAGTCACGTTACCGGAGTGATCCGTATATTTAAGCGTGACCTTATAAGTTGTCGCAGTCGGGTCCTTTTCTACCATGGAAATGCTGTCGTCACTACCTGCGGCGTCAATGGCATCATCAACGCTCTGATAGTAAGATACCTGGCCATTCCCATTCCTGACGACAGCCTTCACACTCTCGTCAAGATACTTGTCATCCAACTCAGATGAGAACTTTCCACCGGATACCGTCGCGCTTGCCGCGCCTCCAGCCTCTACGTCAAACAGCTTATTACCCTTTGAAGAAACCTCTCCGCCAGAAATCTTCACAACGGAGTTGTCTTCCAGCTCGAAGGCTTCTTGCGAGCTCTCGCTCGCGATCTTTCCGCCGGATACCGTTACGACAGCATTCTCCTCAGCACTAATTGCGGATCCTTGTTTAGAGATTATCGTGCCACCCTCTATGACAGCGGAAGCGTCATCTGCAACCGTAACGCCAGTAACGTTCCAGCCGTCCGCGGTTATCGTTCCACCCTTGACAAGCAAGGACGAAGACCTGTTGCCCGCTTGAAGTTGAATGCATGCGCCGTCTGAAGCCACTATCTCTGCGCTTCCATCGATCACCACGTTTGCGCCGCTATAAATCTGAATAGCGCCCGACATCCCGCCATGATGCTCAATCTTTCCGCCTGTCATATTGAACGAAATGGCGTCCTCGGTGTAGCTGCTAACAAAAATGCCCGTACGACCATTCGAAGTAATCTCGCCGCCGGTCATATTAACAACAACGTTCTTATTGCCACGAACTCCAATTACATTGTCACCAGCAGAATTAATCTTGCCACCATTGATAGCCAGGGTAACGTTTTCAGAAGAGGTATAGATATCAATAGCGCCCATACCGGAATCAATAGCCCCTCCGTCGACAATGAACGTCGAATTGCTGAAGAGCTGCACGGCATATTGGTTTACCGCGTGTATTTTTCCCGTTGACCCCGAATCTTTAACTGTCAGGGATCCTCCGTCACGCACCACAAACATGTGGAAATTCATGACATTGCAATTCGCCGTCACGGTGAACCCATTAAGGTCCAACGTCACCGGCTTGGTAATAACAATATCCACCCTATCGTCATAGGCGATGCTGCCACCCAGAGCAACCTCGCCGCCAGCCTCAAGCGCGGCCTCCAGCTCCTCGATGGTGTCTACAACGCCATCGTCAACGACAGGGGCATCAACGCCACTGCCAGTGTCTACTGAGTCACCCCCCCCCCTCAACAAAATCGGCCCACATAGGAGCCGGCGCGCCAAGCGAAAGCACGCCAACAACCAACAGTGCCCATAGCGTCCTACATAACCGCATCGTCGTTCTCCTCTCCTATCAAAGCCGGAGACCGGATTGCGCCTCCGGGCCAATTACCCTAAACGTATCATATGGTACCACAATTTCAATACCATTCGCGCGAGAGGACGGCCAGCGCAGGCAGACGGCGCGCCCCACTGCCCAATCGGCCCCATACGTCAAATCCCCCACCACACCAGAAACCACCCATACCAAATAACAGAGCCCCTACACATCCGTATCGCTCTTTTTTGGACGATAAGCCCTTAAAGCGAGACCCCCCTCGCGCCGCAATCAGCCCTTCCAAGCAAACGCAGCCCAAAGATCTGCAGGTCAGAAACACCGTAAAACGCCGCTACCTGCACTCGTCTCGATAACTGGCGATTATCTGTTCCTTTGGAAGGAGAAGACGTATGACAGCTTGCGTCAACAAGAAGAGCAAGAGGGTAGCCGCGGTCGTCACCGCCTCCCTCGTGGGCGCGCTCTCCATCGGCGCCCCCGCGGTCGCGCTCGCGACCGGCACCACCAGCATCGACATGCTCGTCGCCCCCGAGGAGAACGCTTTCTCCCGCGGCGACGTCAAACTTTCTGGTAGCACCGCCCTCAAGCAGGAGAAGGACGGCAGCTGGGTCATCAAGGCCAACGCCGACGGCACCCCCGTCGACGTCACCGCCGAGTCCGTGAAGCCCCTCGGCGTCGACACCTCCATCCCCGTCAGCGACAAGGACGCCTACAAGGTCACCTTCGCCACCGCCGACGGCAAGGCGGTCGACGAGATCGTCGAGCCCGGCAGCTACGTGGTCTCCGTCGAGGACCTCAAGGGCGATTACAAGGGCGCCGTCGCAACCGCAAAGCTCACGGTGAAGGCCGCCTCCCTCAAGAACGTCACCTGGTTCGACGCCGACTCCACCATGGAGAAGCAGGTCGAGGACGACACCCTCGTATACACCGGCTCCGAGCTCCACGTGGGCTTCGCTGACCGCGTCGCATTCACCGAGGGCGAGGACTACACCGTCAAGATCCTGAAGAAGGGCACCGACAACGTCGAGTCCGCCCCCGGCGTGGCCATCAAGGACGCCGGCGACTACGTCGCCTACGTTACCGGTCTCGGCCAGTACAAGGGCCAGACCAAGCAGGTCGAGATCAAGGTCAACAAGTTCGCGCTGAGCCAGGCCTCCCAGGTCGTCGTCAACGACGTCATCGCCTCCGAGTCCGCTCCCTCCCACGCCGACCTGATCTACGTCGGCAGCAAGGACGCCGAGGGCTACGCCGAGCTCGACCCGTCCCTCGTCAAGCTCGAGTTCTCCAAGGAGAACACCGGCGACCAGCAGCTCTTCCAGAAGCCCGGCGCCTACAAATTCAACGTCGTCGACCCCCTGAACGTCAACATCGACTTTAAGCTTGCCGATACTATCACCGTCAACAAGGTCGCCGCTTACGCCGACTTCGAGTACGACGGCAAGGCCCTGCAGGACTCCTATGTTGTGAACAAGGCCAAGGGCGAGTCCTTCGACCTCGGCAAGGTCAAGGCGCTCAACGGCGACAAGAAGGCCGCCTTCTCCGTCAAGGCCACCCGCAAGGGCTCTACCGTTTCCAGCGGCGAGCTCGCGCTCGGCAAGTGGGAGGTCACCGTCACCGTCGATCCCGCGGGCAACAACTTCCAGGTAGGCGGCTCCAAGACCTTCACCGTCCAGGTCGTCAAGGACGCGGTGAACGCCGACGCCAACGTCTTCGTCTACTACAACGGCAAGGCGGTCACCTCGGTCGAGAAGACCTACGACGGTAATGACATCCTCGCCTCCGAGTTCACCGTCAAGGCATTCAACGACGACAACACCGACCTCAGCAAGGACCTCAGCTTCAACTTCTACAACGCCGACGGCAAGAAGGTCAACAAGATCACCGACGCAGGCACCTACACCCTCAAGATCGAGAGCGACATCCTCGTCCTCAGCGGCACCACCGAGATCCCCATCACCGTCAACAAGGTCGACCTCTCCAAGCTTTACGTCATCGGCGGCGACTCCTGGTACGGCGCGCCTTACGTCGCGACCCATGCCAACGACCTCACCTACGCCCAGCTCGTCGGCTACGACACCCATGTAGCGGTCTCCGACTCCAAGGACGAGGCCAACGACAGCGAGGGCGTCGAGTCCCTCGGCACCGTAGCAAAGGTCGAGTTCAACAAGCACCTGAAGATGGAGATCTTCGACGAGGACAAGCAGGAGTGGGTCGAGGTATACTACCCGAACCGCCTGAAGGACGAGGGCAAGCGCCGCGTCACCCTGACCGGCAACAAGGAGCTCGCCAAGAACTTCGAGTTCGCAAACGACGACTACACCACCACGGTAGAGTTCATCGTCGTCAACAAGGACAAGCTCGTCTTCAACGACGTCAAGCCCGGCGACTGGTTCTTCGACGTCGTCTTCGACGCCTG
>OGYW01000285.1_pt1 | contig 47113 bp, 21 predicted proteins | sample 1576621 | NCBI WGS metagenome assembly OGYW01 (sample SAMEA3541528, study PRJEB24748) | human gut metagenome | biome: human gut; feature: human-associated habitat; material: faeces | place: China | collected 2012 | reverse complement strand
AACCGACCAATACCGGTCGGTTCCGCCTTTCGCTATATCTATATGTCGTGGGATTGCGAGGTTGTGGATTAATCGCGGGGGAGGGTTTCGCAGTCGTCTTTTGACGTTACTTGATCTTCTCCGAAAGCGTGGTTTCCAGATCCTTCAACGAACCGCTGAGATCGGCCTCCTTCGCGGCCTTTTGCAAATCGGACTGATCCAGGGTCGGCGAATCGATGTCGGACATCTTCGCATGAAGATCCTGAAGCTTTTCGTAATCGGCGGACCCATACTCGATATCGTTGAGATTCAGATCGGCCATCTGATCCACAATGTCCTTCTTCTTGCTGACGCTTTCCTGCATATCCGCGCCATACTCGGCATAGGACTTGATGGGAACCTTGGCCAGATCGCCGGCGTCGGCGGCACAGCTTTCGAGCGCCTTGGAAAGATCGCGATAGTACGAAGACATGTCGGCGGAGTCTAATTTCGGCAGCTTCGTGCAGGTGTGCGTCATCTTCATGAGCGCGGGCATGGTCTGGGCCAGATCGTTCATGTACCTCTCGTATTTCGCACGGTCCTGCTCGAACGTCTCGTACTTCTCCTTGACGTCCTTGTCTTTCTTCACGGCCTTCATGGCCGCCAGCTTGTCGCTGTCCTGCTTGAAGGTCTTCAACTTCTTCTTGCCCTCGTCATAAGCGGAGGATGAATCGTTGTCCGTTGCGCTCGCCGCCGAGCTGAATTCCTCATTGATGGCTGTATAGCTGCTTTCCAACGCCTGCGTTTGGACCAGCGCTTCCTCGTAATCGGAACGGCTGACGCGATTCGTAAGGAAGAACACCGCTGCCAGCGCGATGACGACGACTGCGGCCACCGCGCCGATGATAATGGCGACCGGCGGCTTATTTTTGGCCGCGGCGCCGGCTTGCTGGGAAGGAAAGTTGCCGGACATTGGCGGTTGCGGCTGACCGTATTGTTGCGATTGGGCATATTGTGGCATCGCAGGCTGTGGAACCGCCGGTTGAGACGCGGTGGGCTGGGGCATGGCGGGCTGACCGTACGGCATCGGCCGCGGCTGACCATACTGCGGCATCGGCGGCTGAGGCTGTCCATAAGGTTGCGGTTGTCCGTATTGCTGCGGCTGGCCGTATGGCATGGGTTGCGGCTGTCCGTATTGAGGCCCGCCCGGCTGTGGCTGACTGTAGTTTGGCGCCTGCGGCTGCGGAGGCTGGTTATACTGCGGTTGCCCATTCTGCGGTTGACCATACGGAGGAGTGTTCGCCATGAGAAAAGTCCTTCTTATCCTTTTTCCTTTTTGAATGTCGAATCCGTGAACACGGAGGGAAACATCGACGTGTCCGTCTCTTTTGACGAGTTACAGCATAATATTTTGAGACGGAATATGCGAGCATCGTATTGCAGAATGAGTATCGTCAGACGGCATGGACGTCACCTTCCTACAATGGGAATATGAGTTTTCTACCTTACCCGCCGCCGCCCGAACCAGGGTGGTATGACGATGACGTCACGGTGATGGCGCAACCCACAGCCGAACCCGTCGACAATGCCGCCGATTCCTTGGAAACACGCGAACGGCTCGCCGCACAGAACGAATCGGGCGACCACGATATGCAGGATGTTTCCGTTGCGAAGGGCGACGCTGCCGTTTCGGACGAGGACGATATCGACTGGGACGGCACCGTGCTTTCCGAAGCCTTCACCATGAAGCAGCCGAAGCACACGTACGTGCTGGACAACGAGCAGACCGGACAGCAGGTGATCGTGGATATGGGCGTGCTCCTTGGCCGCAAGCCTTCGGCCGAAGTGCCCGCCGGCGCCAAATCGGTCAAGCTGGAGGATCCGACGCGCACAATCTCACGCAACCATGCGGCGATCAGCTTCGACCAGGATGGCACGCTGTGGATAGAGGATTACGGTTCGCTCAACGGCACGTACATCATCCAAGACGATGTCGAAACCAAAGTGGAACACAAGCCGATGCAGCTGGAGGCGCCATGCACGGTGCGTATCGGCGACCAGTTCTTCCAATTCCGCAAACAGTGAGGGCGTTTGTCAGTAAAGACACGATTACGCTGACGGACTGCGTTGACGATTTGTGTTGACAGCGTCGGCGCGGACGGTTAGCGGTAAGACGATAAGGGGTTGTCACGGAGATTCCCGCGACAACCCCTTATGTTTCAAATGGTCTGATAATCGGCGTTAGCTCACTGCTGGCGCAGACGAATGGCCGCGTTGATGGCCGAATCGTTCAACTGGCCAAGCCAGGCAAGCAATTCCGGATAGATGTACGGATTGCGCGCAAGACACGGACGAAGCTCCGGCGCTTCGCTGGCGATACGGGCCATCAACATCTGATCGGTGGTGGTCATGGCCAGTTCCGCGGTGAACCCCGCGTCTGCCGGCGATTCCTGGGCCGCGGCATACTGCTGTTCGGCATACTGCTGTTCCGGTTCGTTCTGCGGCTGGCTCGATGAATAATCGGCCACTTCGGACAAATCGGCGGGATTCATGTATGGGTCGACATACTCGGTCGAAGCCTCGTTGGACGCCGCATAGGCAGCGTCCTGACCGTATTGCTGGTTCACCGGCTGTTCCGGCTGATACTGCTGCTCCTGCTGGAACTGTTCCGCCACTGCCGGCTGATACTGCTGTTCCGGCTGGACCTGTTCGGCAACCGGTTCGGCCATTGGCTGGGCCGTCGGTTCGGCAATCGGCTGCGGCTGCACGCCATTTTGCGGAACCGGCCAGCCCATCGCCACCAGCTGCTGGCGGGCGCGCTCATCGCCGAATTCGGCGACCCAACGCTTCAGACCCGGGTACGCTCGCGGATTGGCAACGACATTCGCACCGAATTCCGGATTCTCGTACGCGATTTTCGCCAGGAACACGGGATCGGCGTTCGGATCCTGCACGGCCGCCACCGCGGCATCGAAATCGACCATCATGATCTCCTTGTCTCGTGGTCTGTAACCATCTTATTGAATGACTCGTAACGTTTGCAACGTACCGTCCAGCGCATCGTCGATATCCTCGTCATCGCCGATCTTGCTGACGTTCCAATCCTCGTCGCACGGCATATCGGAACGCATATCCACCACGATGACGGTGATGTTGTCGCGGCCGCCGGCGTTCAGCGCGGCGCGTACCAGCATGTCCGCGGCCATCTGCGGGTCGGCGTACGCCGCCGCGATCTCGGCAAGCTGCTCACGGCCGATCTGCGCATGCAGCCCATCGGAACAGATGATGAACCGTCCGTCCGCACGCGCGGCGTACCAGTCAGGCTGGATGCCGGCAGGCGCGCCGACACATTGCGTGATGATGTTGCGCGGAATGCAACGGCTCGCCTCATCGGGCAGCATCTGCCCCGAATCGATGGCGTTCTGCCGTTCCGAATGGTCGCGGGTGATGCACGTCAGCGAATCCGCCAGCCACGCGCCATTGCCGTCGGCGCGCATATGGTACGTGCGGGAATCGCCCACATTGACGATGTAACACCGTTCGTCGGAACATATCGCGTCATCGCCGACACGCGTCGGCAGCAGCACGCCGCTGATGGTAGTGCCCGCAACGCCGCCGAGCTGCTCACCCAGACGGAGCACCTCCTGCTGGGCAAGGATCAGCGTTTCGTCAATCGCGTCAAGATCGCGCGTCGGCAGTTCGGCCAAACGCGCGAACCGTTCCGCAACATCGGAACTGGCCTGCTTGCCGCCCTTGCCGCCACCCATGCCGTCGCACACCACATACACGCCGTGGCTTGCGCAGGCGCTGTCCTGGTTGTCTTTCCTACGCAAGCCGATATTGCTGTTCAGACCGACCTCAATATGTTTGACGTTCATGAGTCCCGCCCTTTCACACCGATTTTCCGCAAGCGGATTTTCCGGAAGTGGAACATGTCCGCAAGCGATAGTTTCGCCCGCCACCTGCGGAACGTCGGCAGCGAGCCGAGCATGAACTTTCGTTCTTCGGCGATGTCATGCCAGTAGCGTTCCGCATGCTCCTGCGTGACATCGCCTCCGGAGAAGGCCGCGTAATCAGCCTCCCTGCCCAGCGCGAGCAGTGTATCGGCTTCGAAGCCCATCTGTTCGGCGATGGCCTGCGCCTGCTCGTTTCTGGTGCCTTGGACGTCAAGGCCGCTTTGCCGGGCAAGCGCCGCGACCGCCTGCCATCCGGCAGCGACGCGTTGCGATGCGCTGCCATGCCTGCGCGCCCGAGCCAGGGCGATCGACTTGATGGCGAGCAGCAGGCCGCAGACGATGAGCACCGTCCACAGAGGGCTGCCGTAGATGGCGACTTTTCTGACGATTCTGCCGAAACGCTGCCAGAACAGGCTCGTCGGCGTCTCGTCGGCCATGCTGCCGCCAAGCGACGTTTTGCCCTTGGCTTGGTTGTCGTCACGCAGCGGATCGGTAAGCGGCACCGGAGGCTGACGCACCAAGGTCTGCGGATTGGGCGGAGTGAGATTCTGGTTCTCGTCGGGAACCTTCGTTTCCTTCGGTGTCGGGTAGAACGCCACCCATCCGTAACCGTCCAGCTTGATCTCCACCCAAGCGGTCACATCGTTGCCGGTGAATTTCGTGGTGGTGGTTTTGCCATGCTTCTCGGTGCGGCTGTCACTGATCTCGCCCTCGTCGTTCTTTGGCAGGAAGCCCAGCACCACGCGGCTCGGCAAGCCGAGACTGCGGGCCATAAGCGCCATCGCGGAAGCGTATTGCTCGCTGTCTCCAACCATCGCACTGCCGGCGAGCAGCTGGTCGATACGATAGTTGCCGTGACCGGCTCTGGATGGGTAATCGCCATTCAAACCATGGGAGAACCAGCCGGATTCCCTGAGCTTGTCGGCAAGAGACTGCGCGGCCTCGCCGCCCTTGGACTGGCCGCCCGCAATCGCGGTGGCCAGCTTATCCACGCAATCGGGCACATCCTCCGCCTTGGGCTGGCTGATGGAGGAAGCATTCGCCTTGGCGATCTCCTTATCCGTCGGCGTCCGTGGAATGACGCCGGTTTCCGTATAGGACAATCCCGGAGAGGTGCGCGAAGGGTAGATCGCCGACATGGTGTCGGTGTTGTAGTAGAACGAATCGGCGTCCGACGATGTGGCGAACTTCACGCTGGAAGCCGCGCCGGCCATCGGCAGCCAATAGTCGCTCAAACCGTCATCGACCGTGAATTTCGCGGTGAACCGCTTGCCGGTGGCGTTGTTTGTGATGGAATCGCCCACACGATGGTAGTTGGAGGAATCCGAAGCCATGGTGGAATCGGACAGGTTCCACACATTGCCGTCGAAACGGTCCATAACCGCCAAACGCACCGTGGAACCGGCCGGCAGATCGTCGACGGTCAGCAGCACATCGTCCTTATGGTTCTTGATATACGAACGCATGCCGCTCAACGGGCTGGTGTAATCGTACGGGCTCAGCGGCGGATCATAATGGTCGCGCAGAATGGTGCGGTTTTGCCCGACCACCAAGCATCCGCCGATCGCCACAGCCGAAGCCAGCAGCACGATGACTACGGAACTGAGCCAACGGCCCAATTCCAACAGTTTCCAACGCGCGCTGACCCAAACCACCAGCACGACCGCCATAATCGTGCCGATCGCCATACGGTAGAAGCCGCTCGACGTGCCAAGCAGCGCGCAGATCGCAAGATTCGCCACGACGGGAACGACCGCGACCATCGTAAGCCGGCCATCCTCCGCAACCGCGAAGATACCGGCCAGCAGCGCGGCCCACAGGCAGATCGTCCACACGGCGAGCAGCGAGCCGTCGCCGGTGCCGGTCGGCGGGTCGATGGCCAGCAGGTATTTGAACGAGCCGAGCATCCGCATCCACCCCTGCGTCAACGTGCGCAATGTGGGAATGACATGGGCGATGGTGGTGCCATTCAGGAAGATGACCGGGCCGACCACCAGCTGCGCACACGCCATGAACAGCATCTGCCACCACAGGCGCAACGCGGGAACGAGACCGGCAAGCGCCACGAGCGAGCCGATGATGGTGGCGGGGATTGCGGCGCTCGTCCAAGACAGGGCGGAGCCGTATACGTCGATGAGGTTGCTGGCTGCGGCGATGGTCAGCAGGGCGGCGACCGTGAGGCTTGCGTATTGCGCGGCGTGTGGCTGGTTGGTGTTGGGCATGGCTGGGGACTTGCCGCTGCGGGACATCCAGATGACGGAGTGGGTGGAGTTCGCCCATGAGCCGGTGCCTGTGCCGGTCGCCATGCCAGTGTTGGTGTTGGTGGAGTTGGTGCCTGTGCCGGTGAGGTTGCCGGTGAAATTGCCGGTGTTGGTGAATGTGGTGCTCATGCCAGCACCCCCATGATCATGGGGAGGTCGTTGAGGTCTCCCACGGTTGCCAAGGTGAAGTCGGAGTAGCGTTTGATGGCGCGCGGTTGGCCGGTTGCGGCTTGAAGCACCACGCAGGTTGCGGAGCGGGGGAGTGCGAGGACCATGTGTTTGATGTCGTCGATGGTTTTGAGCCTGCCGACGGTGAAGAAGTAGAAGGATGCGTCGGGGGCATGTTCGAGAGTGGTTTGCGCGAGGTTGGGATTGTCGTCGATGTCAGGGTCGATGCCGCTGCAGCCATCGAGAAATTCCGTGGCGTTGCGCGGAATGGCGTGCGTGGAACCGGCATGCGCGGTGACTGGCCGGTTCTGCTGCAGGCATTGCACGCCGATGGAGGCGTGGACGGATACGGCCAGTTCGAATTCCTGGGAATCGATGTAATCATCCGGGTTCACGCTGATGGTCAGAGCGGTGTCGGTACGGCGGGTGGCTTCGTATTGGCGGATCATAAGCGATCCGGTTTTCGCGGAGCTGAGCCAATGCACGTTGCGTACGTCATCGCCGGGCTCGTATTCGCGCAGGCCGTAGAAGTCGAGGTCGTCGTCGACGATTTCGCCGCTTGGCTGACCTTCCAAATCGCGTGGAATGCCGGCGTTCAGGGTGCTGAGCAGCACGGTCTGCGGATGAATGAACACGTTGATCTGGTCCACGAGTTTCTTTTCGTGGCGGATCAGACCGAACGGGTCGCCTTTGCGGATGGATAGCGGGCCGATGGGCAGCACCGCGCGGCTGACGGCGGTGAATTCCACAGTCGTCTGGCGTGACTGTCCTGCGGCGAGCATGGGAATGGCGAACCGTTCGTGGTTGTCTCCGATGGGCAGGTCGCCGCGCGCCGACGTGGTGGGGGTGCGGCCCGGATTGTCCACGCAGACGTCGACTTTCACCGTGTCTGACACCGTGACGCGTCTGCTGGACACGTCGATGGTGGCTTGGAACGAGGTGTTGCCAAGGGAAAGCATGACCGCCGCGGCCAGCATGACCGCGAACACCACCGCCATGGCCAGCAGCTCATGCCACCCCAGCAGGACGAACGCCACCAGCGAGGCGACGGTGAGCGCCGTCACCGCCCAGCCAAGCGGCGACACGTATGAGGTGGCCAGTCGCTTGATGCGATGTTTGAGGCGGCGTAGGGATCGTTGGATGGTCCGTCTGCGCTGCACTGTGTGCGAATGCCGCATTCCTTGACCTTTCGGATTGTGTGGTGCGTATGCCGGGGGCGGATTGTGTTTCAGGCGTTGGCGCCCAGGGTTGGGGCCGGCACGTCTTCGAGGATCTGGCCGATCATCTGTTCGGGGGTGTTTCCGGCGAAGGTGGCTTCGGCGGTGAGGGTGATGCGGTGCGCGAGCACGGGTACGGCGAGGTTTTTGACGTCGTCGGGCACTACGTAGCCGCGGTTGTCGGAGGCGGCCCATACGCGCGCGCAGCGGGTCAAGGCGAGCGCGCCTCGCATGGAGGAGCCGACTTGGATGCGTTCGTTGTGGCGGGTGGCTTCCACCAGTCGCACGATGTATTCGAGGATCGCGTCGTCGAGATGCACGGTTTCGCTGATGTTGCGCATGCGCAGCACGTCTTCGCCGGTGAGCACCGGATGCACGGTGGCGGCGCGGTCGGTGACGTTGACCTGTTTCAGGATGTTGACGCTCACGTCGTGGCTTGGATAGCCGATGGTGGTTTTGATGAGGAAACGGTCCATCTGCGCTTCCGGCAGCTTGTAGGTGCCGAGCTGTTCGATCGGGTTCTGGGTGGCGATGACCATGAACGGCTGCGGCACCGGGTGGGTGACGCCGTCGACGGTGACCTTCTGCTCTTCCATGACTTCGAGTAGTGCGGACTGTGTTTTCGGTGAGGCGCGGTTGATTTCGTCGGCGAGCACGATGGACGCGAAGATCGGGCCTTCGCGGTATTCGAATTCGCCGCGCTTCTGGTCGTAGTAGGTGACGCCGACCACGTCGGACGGCAGCAGGTCCGGGGTGAACTGGATGCGTTTGAACGACATGTCGATGGAGTTGGCAAGGCCTCGCGCCAGCTGGGTTTTGCCGGTGCCCGGGTTGTCTTCGAGCAGGATGTGCCCGCCGACCACCATGGCTGTGGCGCATTGGCGGATGGGTGCTTCCTTGCCGACCACGACCTGGGAGACGTTGTCTACGAGCTTGGCGAACTTCTCATGGAATTCGGTGATGTCTTTGCTGGGTGCGGTCATCATGGACGTGTCGACGACCGGCTGGGATTGTTTGACGGGCTGTACAGGCTGGCTGGGCTGTACAGGCTGGCTGGGCTGTACGGGTTGGGTTGGCTGGACGGGCTGCTGCGCGGGCATTGCGACTGCCGGATTGGCGGCCGGTTGGCGAAGGTTCTGCGGCATCGGCTGACGGAACCGCGGCTGGTTCGGCGTTGCCGGGGCGGACTGTTGCGGCAACGCCGGTTGGGCGGTGCCGTGCGCGCTCAGCAGCGTGCCCTCCGGATCCTCATCGGCTTGCGGCTGCTCCGGCAGATTCGGCGTGTGGAACGCCGGCTGCTGCTGGCCGGGTTGGCTGGGAACGTTTGGATTATGGCCGATGGAACCCAGCTGGGTGGCGTCATCGAAATCGTTGCTCATGGGTTGCTCCTTGCTTGTTGTGTTGCTCGTGTGGATGGTTCGTTGTGTTTGCGATTGCTGTGATCGTCCGTTTCACCATCTGGCGTAGTAGGCCAGGCCGCGGATCCAAGGCTTGGATGCGCCGTCGACGGTGGACAGGGCGACGGAGGATGCCACAGGCCGGTCATTCCGCGTGGCCGCTTCGCCTTCCGTGGACGCGTCAGAATCCGATGGTTCCGACGGTTTTGATGGTTCTGAAGGTTCCGACGGTTCGGGTTTCGGCGTGGGAGTCTTGTACCTGTCATGGTCCAGCAGTGTGCCGCCATTGTCCTCGTTGTTGAGCGCGGTGTCGGTGCCCACCACCTTCGCCTTCCACGCGTAATCGGCTCCGGTCGGCAGCACGTCCTTGACGTTCAGTTTGTCGGAGCCCAATGCCCAGGCGACGTCATAGGATTTGCCGTCCGCGGTGAAGGTGATCACGGTTTTGCCGGGCTGGCCGTACATGTTCACCGATCCGCCGCTGACCTTGATGATGTTCGGATCATTGGCGTCCCACGTCAGCATCGGCGCCTTGACGGCGGCCTTCACCTTGCGGACGTATGCCGGATCGGCCCTGCCGGACTTGGAGGTGCTTGCCGCGCCATTGAAATGCTGCGTGACGGAACCCGAGGAACAGGACTGCCATTCCTTGAGCGGGAAATCGTGCGATCGTTCGGAAGCGCCGGCATGGTAGGAGCCGAGTCCGTCCGCGCTCACCGTGAACCCGTCGGCGTGGCCGTTCTCCTTCCAACTGACTACGCACACGTCGTCATGCCCCTTGACGCTGACCGATTCGGGCGCCTTCACCGCGTATTTCGGTGTGAAACGCACGGTCGAATCGTCGCTGGTCGTTTTCTCCTTGCCGACCACCGCCGCCTTGATGGTGTATTCCCTGGTGTTGAGATCATGATCCGGAATCTTGAAATCGTAGGATCCGGAACATCCGTCGATGCTTGCGCTGACATCTCCGGAAATCTCGACGGCCTTGCATCCCGCGTTGCGGGTGTTGCCCACGGATTCGACGGTGACGGTTCCCGTGGTGTCGTCGTTCGTCACGGAGATCTTCGGCGCATCGGGCTTGCCCCACGGCTTGACCGCGTCGGACGCCTTGGACGGTTGGCTCCAATTCACCTTGTTGTGGGCGCGTACCGTAGCCGTGTACGAGTCGCCGTCGGAAATCGCGTTGTTATCGAAAACAAAATCGATTCCGGTGGAATTTGTCGTCTGCTTGGACGGCGCGTTCCTGCCGGACAAAGTCACCTCGTAATTGTTCACCGACGAGAAATTGCCGTCCGGAGCCTTCCACGTGACGCTCACCGTGTTGCCCTTCACACTGGCCGTCACATCCGTCGGCGCATCAGGCAGCTTGTCCGGCGTGCCCTCGACGGCGTTGGAATCCTTGGACCAGCCGACCTCGTTCCTGGCCTGCACCTTGAACGAGTAGGTCTTGCCGTTCTTCAACCCGTCGATGAGACAGGAGGTTTTCTGCCCGCACGAGCGCTCGCCGGACGCGTCTCCGCCCCACATCACCTTGTATTCGGTGATCGGGCTGCCGTTGGCCGAACCGGCCGTCCAGCTCAGATTCACGGCGCCATCCTGCGGGTCGCCGGACACCGCGGAAAGCAGCGGCGCATCAGGCTTGTCCATCACCGAAACGCTGATGGTGCCGGTCACCTCACGTTCCTTTGTTTTGGTGGCGTCGCGCACGGTGACGACCACCTTGTTGGTGTTCGCGCCGATGTCGGAAGCCGCCCTGATGGACACCACGCCGTTGGACGGACAATCCACCGTCAGCTTCGACGCGCCATCGGACGTGCATCCGGTCACCGTCAGCGGAGTGTCGGGGAACGGATTGTACGCGTCGGACAGCAGATTCACCTGCTCGCTGGAACCGGCCTTGATTTTCACGGTCTTCTCGGTGACACGGGCGAGCGGCCTGTTGGACGCGGTGACGCGCACGGTCATACCGGCGCTCACCGTACCCTTCGCATATTTGATCGAGACGGGCACGCTCACTGTGGTGTCCGGCGTGGCCGTCTTGTCCGCGGACACGGTCAACGTGCCGGAGGGAGACACTCTGGCATCCACACTGCCGGAATTCACGCCGCCGGAATACGAGTACTGCTTCTCATCCTCGTACAGGCCCGACGCCGAATGGGTCAGCGCCGTCAGATCGATGGTAGTGGCCTTCTCGCCGGCCACCACATCGACGGTGGAGGATGAGAACGTCGGCGGCGGAACCTCACGTCCGATCACCGTGATCGGAAGCGTGAGCACCGCCGAATTGACGATCTTCACCTTGTCGTTCTTGTCTCGCTTGCCGTCCACCGCGGTGAAGGTGATGGACGCGGGACCCGCGTAATCCTTCGGCGCGGTGAACCTCAACGTCTGGTCGTTGACGTACAGGTCGCCGTCCGCGGCCTTCGTGGCGCTCACCGAATCGGCGCCGTCCACATACGCGGTCTTGCCCGCGCCCACACGCACGTAGTCGGCGATGTTGATGGTGATGGTCTCACGCGCATTGACCTTCAACGCCGGCGCCTTCGGACGTAGAACCGGCGGAAACACGCCATATGCGGGCACTTGGATGAACGCGGTGGACGTGATGCCGTACGTCGTGTTCGTGACGGTGTACGGCACCGCGCGCGCCTCGTCGGTCAGATCAACGGTGATGATGGTGGAATCCTTGCCGCCCTTGACATGCGCATGGTCGGTCGCGGAAGGATCCACGCCCACCTGAAGCTCGTCGGCGGTGCCGGACGGATTGGCAATCCACTGCGAAACGTCCACGTCCACGGATTTCTTGTCGATTGTGGCGGCGGCCGGAACACGGTAATCGTACGCGGTCGGCGGGTCGATGGCGGCGTTCTCGTCGACATTCACCGTCAACGTCGCCGAATCGGACAGGCCAGCCTTGTCCTTGACGGTGTAGACCACGTAATACGTGCCCGCCTGCTTCGGCGTGGTGAACGACAGCATGTTGTCGACGACCTGAATGCCGCCGATGCCTTGCGATTCCACGTCCTTGGACACGGTCAGATCAGTATTGTCCCCGGAAATGTCGTTCTGCGCCACCGGCACGGTGGCCGCGGTGTTCGGACGCAGCGTGATCTCGTCGTCGCGCGCGTACACACCCGAATCGGCTCCGGATTTGAACACGCCCACACGCACCTGCGCGGTGGCCCTCTGACCGGTCCAATCCTCCACGGCGTAGGAGAACGTGTCCGTTCCGGACGAATCGGCATACGCCTCATACACCAGATACGTGGCGCCCACCTCGCTGATACGGCCCAGTTTCGGCGCTTTGTTGCCCAAGCCGAGCAGCTGCACGTCATCGCCGTCAGCGTCGATGCCGGTGAGCGTGATCGGAATCTGCACCTTCTGCCCGGCCGCCACCTGCGCCTCGACGTCGGACGGTGTCGGAGCCGCCTTGTTGGACGCGTCCTTCTGATGCACGTTGATGGTGATGGTGGCCGAGGCCGCGTTGCCGAGATTGTCCTTCACCGTGCAGGTGACGGGGAAGGAGCCGGTTTGTCTGGTGGCCTGATAGCGCACGGTGTCGCCGGACACGAACACCAGACCCTTGAACGTGTTCTTGTCATACTGCAAATCGTTCTGCAGGCTCACCGTGGTGCCGTCGGAATACGTGACATGGTCGAGCACGTCCACGGACACGATGCCTTCGGTGCGCACCTGTGTGGTGATGTTCTCGGCCTTCGGCACGGAATTCGACGTGGTCAGCGCCGGCGGCTGCAGGACGATGACGCCGGTCGACGATCCGGCCGCGTTGGCCACGGTGTAGGAGATCCGCGCCGGCTCGGTAGGCACCTGACGCGCGGTGATATAGACGCGCTTGTTGCTCACCACACCGGTTTTGATGCCGCTTTGCGCGTCCGCGGTGACGCTGGTCACCGACAGCACGCCGCCCATCGGGTCGACGTCGTTGGCAAGCGGCTCCACAATCGCGGTATTGTCCGCGCCGAGCAGCGCCACATCGTTCGCCGCGATCGGCTTGGCGGCGTCTCCGGCCACCGCCTGCACCTCCACACGAGCCAGACCGGTCGACGGAATGGAACCCTGCGTGATGGTGTACGGCACATAGTAGGTGCCGGGATTGGAGGCGGTGAATGTGATCGACATGTCGGTGGCGTTCATGGTGGTGGCCGCGCCGGACGGCGTCTCCACCGCGGTCAATTCGGCCGGTTCGACGGACGTGCCGTGCACGTACGGTTTGAGCGCGATGGTGGTGCGGGTGTCGGGCGTGGTCTGTTTGACCACGGGGTCGATGACCGCGCCCAGCGTGTTCGCCGGCTTCACGGAGAAGTAGATCATGCCGATGCCGGTCTGCTGGCCGTCGGACACCGTGACCTCGATGCCCGCCCTGCCGGACGACATCGAACCGGCGTTGAAGACCAATTGTCCGTCGGCTCGCGTGGACACCGTCACCTGATCGGTGTTCTGCGGCGATGCCGACACCAAGGTCAGCGGATCGCCGTCGGGGTCGGAGAAGCTGCCCAACGCGTTCGCGGTGTACGAAGCACCCTGCTCCACGTCGATTTCCGGCGGAGTGTCGCTCTGCAGCGGCGCATGGTCGTCGCCGCCGGCCAGCGTGAGCGACACGGTGGCGCTGGACGTCTGCCCGCGCCCGTCGGAAATCTCATAGCTGAAGGACACGTTGCCCGCGGCGGCACCGGAGGCGTCGAGCTGCAGATACCGGCCGTCATAGACGGGGGAGACGGTGATGTTCGCGCCATCCGGAGCGCTCACCGACGTGATGCGCAGCACGGAACAGTCGGTCTGCTCGTCGTTGCGCAACACGTCGAGAATCTGCTGCGATCCCACGCGCGCGCCGAACGAATCGTCCACGGCCTTGATCTGCCCCGACTGCGCCGAACAGTTCTTGCTGAAATTATGCTGGTTGTTGGCGCTGTCGTTGTTCTGCTGCTGTTGCTTCGACTGCTTGGTCTCCACCTTGTTCCACTGGATTTTGATGACCTTGGTGGACTCCTGCGGATTCCACACATTGCCGTTGACCACGTCGTTGAGCACCACCAGACGATGGTTGGTGCGGAACACGAGCTGCGAGGTGGGATTGACATCTTCCAACGAGGAAAACTGTGCGTCCTTGTCGTTCGCCGCGCACACCCTGATGTAATTGTTGGCCTTCTGCGCCCACGCGGCGAACACGCAGCCATTGGTGGACGCCGGCTGCACGGCATCGCCCTTGCCGGCATTCGGCAGCTGCGTGACCTTTTTACTACCCAAATCGACCATGGCGATGCCCCGCGGCGTGGAAACCGCCACCCAGCCAGTCTGCCTGCCATCCGTGGACGGCGCCTGCAACGTCGCCTGACCCTGCATGCCGATATCCGCGCTGCCCTTCGGCCAGAACACCTTGCCGGCACCGGCTGCGACCGGCGTCTTGCCGACCACGGTGAACGATTCGACATTCGTGGCGCCCTTGATCGTCGCATCCTTGCCGGGCGTTCCCTGAGGCCCGTCGACACTGAGCACCGCGCCGTCGGACGCGCGATAGCCGTAGACGACACCGTCATGCGTCACCGCGATACGGCCACCCGACCCCAGCTTCATCTTCGGCGAATCGGTGGTCGGATTCATGGATTTCACATCATCTGCTGACCCGACCCACACATTGCCCGTCTTGACGTTGATGAACGCCGCGGTGTTGCCTCCGACGACGGTCCGCATATCCGATTTGATGGTGGTGTTGCCGCTTTCGCTGACGGTGGAGGCCTCGATGTTGCTGGCCTTCGTACCTTCGGAGATCACGGTGGAGCCATCATGCTGGGCCACGTCGAACCGGGCCGCAGTGGAGGCGACGCCCGCATCGGCGTCCCGGTTGCGCACGTTGAAACGGGCGGCCTTGCGGTCCTTGAGCGAAGTGACCCACACGGTGCCATCGTCGAGCTGCACGTGACGTTGCGTCACCGAACTGACGATGACGGCCCCGGCGACGATGCCCAGCAACAGCAGCAGCATGACGATCGGCGTGATCCACCGGCGACTGCCGGAAGGCAGCAGCTTGCGCAGCATCGACCCGAATCGCAACTGCCGTTCGTACGATTGCGCCGACTGGTTCTCGGCGTTCCTATGCTTGCTCATCGACTGGCTCTTCCCTGATTGTGCCCAAACTTTGTTTGACCGCGCATCCAACCGCATGCGCCTACCTGTTTGCCCGCATGCATGCCGGGCTGTATTGGTTCGTATCGGTTCATGTCACCCGCATCCGGCAAACTCACGGCTTGGCCGCGCACGCGATCATGGGATTCTCGGACATCTGCCGGTCCGCGCGAACCAGACTCACCTGCACGCACGTCTGCGCGCCGTCGGCCGGATCGATTTCGATACTCGTCGACTCCGTGGTGGTGCCCTGCGCGTTCGGGTCGGTTCCCGAATCGCCGACCAGCGACCACGCGTACGAATCGCCATCCTTCGGCGAAGGATTGACCCACGTGAACCGCACTTTGCCGTCGGCGGTGTATTCGCCCGTAAGATCCTGCACGCTCGGCACACTGCCCGACGTGATCGCCGAATCGGGATCGTCCTCGGCATGGTTCTGGGCGCCATGGTTCTGCACCTGCACCTTGCTGTTGTCGGAAGACGCATCCATATTCGGCATGACGACGGTGACGAACGCCAACGCCATCACGACCACGGCGGCCGCCGCAGCAACCGTGACGGCCAACGGCTTCACCCACCGGGCATGCTGCTTCGCAACCGGGGCGGACTGGTCGAATGTGGAAGTCTGCGCGTACATGTTCTGCGGATAATCCGGCACACCCTCGACGGTGGTCTGCACGGCACGGCCATACAAAGCCTGTTGCACGCGCTGCATGTCGCGCGCGAACTCCAACGCGGAATAGTAACGATCCTCGGGCGCACGGCTCAAAGCCTTACGCAACACCCGTTCCACTTCGGCCGGCACGTCGGAACGGTTGAGCTTGGGCAGCGGATTGTTGAGAATGACGGACTTGAGCCGTTCGGCCCGCACCTGCCGTTGGGAATCGCCCAGCACATCGGCATAGAAATACTCGTACGGCGATTGGCCGATCAGCATGGCGAACAGCGTGGCGCCAAGCGAATAGATATCGGACGATTCATTACCGCCACCGCCTTGGGCAAGCACCTCCGGCGCGGCCCACGCGATGGTGAAGCCGACACCCGGACGCCCATAGACGGACCCGGCGATGCCGAAATCGGCGAGCATGGGCATATTGTGCGCGTTGATGAGAATATTGCTGGGCTTGATGTCTCGATGGATGATGCCTTTGCGATGCGCGGTGAACAGCGCGCTCGCCAGATCGATACCGACGGTGAGCATCTGGTCGGCGGTGAGACGGCCATGCTCGAGGAACGTCTTGTAATTGCCGCCCGGAGCGTATTCGAACACGGTGTAGCCGCGCCCGTTGACGGTCACGCCGTTCTCATAGACGGAAAGAATGTAGGGGTGTGTGGAGATCTGCCCCATGAAATTCGCTTCGGAACGGAAGCGGACCGCGGCACGTGGGTCGAGCGTGTTCTTGCTGATTTTGATGGCCACCTGACGGGCCGGGGAAAGCTGCTGGTACAGGTACACGTCGGCTTCGGAACCGGAGCCCAGCCGTTTGATCAGTGTGTAGCCGGGAATCTGAGGGGGAATGCTCCTTGAGGCTTCCATGCTTCCTCTTTCCTGTAGTTCCTGCCCGGTTCCGTGCGTTGCGTCTATGCTTCGACCGTACTCGTCGTCATGGGCAGGCCGTCTGTTCGCTGTTGAACCTTCCCGGGCTGCGCCGCTAGTCAATCTTATTGGTGGCGGTGTCCGAAAAACTTTGTAGAGGGTATCGATGTCCATATATAAAGATGGCGGTGTCCACGATGACGTTTTCAGGACGGCTTCGGACGATGATATGCGATTCGTGGCCGGACCGTTCGGCTAAGCTGGGGAGACATGATGGATGTGGACGATCTCGATGACGCGACATTGGTTGCGGGGGCACCCCGCAGCGGCAAGACCCGGTTCGCGCTTGACATGCTGGTCGCCGCGATGAAGCGGCATGGCGACGCGTACGCCGTGATGACGGTCTCCGGCAGACAGGTGGCCGACCGGCTCGGCGACACCGTGATCCGCGAACTGTCCGCGATTTCGCAGGCGCGCCCCGTCACCACCCTGCCAGCCGTCGCGTTCCGCATCATGACCGCCGTGCGATCGCATGCCGGACAACCCCTGCCGAAACTGCTCAACGGGGCCGAACAGGACGTGGTCATCCGCCGTGTGCTCGCCAGGCATGCCGAACATGCCGAGCACGGCGACGAATGCTCCACCTGCGCGCTATTGCGCACCTACTTCGTGGTCGCCGACTGGTCGGGCATGGTGGTGGACGACGCCACCGACGCCTTCGCCAACCAGCTGCGCGACATGCTTGCCCGCATGAACGAGATCGGCGCGAAACCGGAACTCGAAGACATGCTGATCGCCCGCGCTGCCGACGAGCACGGCACGCTCGACGAACGACGCGAACGACTGCGCGTGCAATGGCGGCTCGCCTTCGCGCTGCGCGCCGAATACAACCAGGCCATCAACGAGGCATATCCGGACCAATACCGTCTCGACGCCTCGCAGCTCATGATCGACGCCGCGGCCGCCGTGAACGAAGCCAAAACGTCCGACCTGCCGAAACTCGTCATCGTCGACGATTTCCAGGACGCCACACTCGCCGGCTTCGACTTTCTCACCGCATTGCGCAACCGTGGCGTGCGACTGTTGCTCGTCGGCAACCCCGACGAGGCGGTGCAGACGTTCCGCGGATCGTACCCTGAATATTTGTTCAACATGGCGCAATCGCGATTGGGCGCGCGACTGGTACGGCTGGAACCGTCCCATATGGCCGAAGGCACGGACCTGGCCGCGGTGACGAGCCGCGTGAGCCTGACCATCGCCAGCACGGAATCGACCGACGACGCGCTGGCGAACCGCCCCGGCAAAATGCCGGCCATCGCCATACCGGAGACGCACGACGGCAGTCTTGAAGCCGCGATGTACCGTTCCACCGTCGAAGAACTCGACGACGTGGTGTGGAAAATCAAAACCGAACATCTCGAACACGGCCGCGACTGGAACGACATGGCCGTGATCGCCCACGACAACGCCACCGTGCGCACGTTCGGCGAACGGCTACGCGCCGACGGCGTGCCCGTACGCTATTCGAGCGTGACCCGCCCCCTCAAGGACGAACCGTTCGTGCAGGGCCTGTTCTCCATGATCGAACTGGCCGAACTGAAACGGCAAGGCATCGCCACCTCGTCCATGAACCTCGACACGGCCGGCGCATACGTGCGCTCACGCGTCGCATCAATCATGAACTCGCCGCTGATCACCACCCCCGGCGAACGTCCGGCTCGGCTGTGCGTGGTCGAATCGGCGATGAACGCGCTCGGCTCGCTGGCCACGGTTTTGCATGACGATACAGCCGATCCGACCACGTCCGACACGTCCGGACGCGCGCTGCTGCCACAGCTGATCGACGATTGGAACGATTACGTCGAAGCCTTCCACACCGCACGCGCGGCGGCATCGGCGTCGGACGCGGAAAACGCTGCCGACATGGGCCTGCCGGCAATCGACACCGACGACCGGCTGATGACGGGAGAGCGTGCCGCTGAGGACGCGGACGAACCATCCTTCGGCATGAACGCGCTGTACATCCTGCTATTGGAAGGCGACACCGACCGCGTGCTCGACGCGATCGCCTCCGTACTGGGCCGCAAAGACCCCCAAGCGCAAGCCTTCGCACGCCTGTGGAAAGCGCTCGACGATACCCTGCGGTCGGAGGCACGCCTGACATCCCACGAACCGCAATACGTGCTCGACTGTGCATGGCAGGCGTTCGGCAAAGCCGAAATCTGGCAGAAAACGGCGTTGCGCAACAACGCCGAAGGCCGCGCGGCCAACGACCGGCTCGACACCGCGATGCGCCTGTTCAGCTACGCGTCCGGCGGCGAATCGAACGGCGTGACGGCAGCGCACACCATCGACGCGTTCATCGAACAGGTCCGCGCGCTCGCCATCGAAGCCGACTCCCTGGCGCACACCGCGCCGATCGATCAGGCCGTGACGCTCACCACGCCCGCCGGAGCTGCCGGAAAACATTGGAAACTAGTATTCATGCCTGCGTTCCAACAAGGCCAATGGCCGAACCTCTCACCGCGCAACACCCTGTTTGGCGGGGAGGAGCTCGCCGACATCATGCTGCATGGACGACTGTCCGACGACATCGTCACTTCCGCAGGCCGCGAAAACGCGCAGCTCGCCGCGGTGCTCGCCTCCGAACAGAAAAGCCTCCTTGTGGCGCTCACCCGCGCCGATGAGCGCGTGACGGTAAGCGCGGTCCTCAACGAAGACCATGTGCCGTCCGACTTCCTCTACGGCTACCTGCCGGAATGGTTCGACCGCGACCGGGATGCCGATGCGGAAACACGCGTGTACACGGCGGTCGGCGAGGCCGGCGAATACGCGGGACTGGAGGCCGACCCGCGTGGCCTGGTCGCCGCCGCGCGAAGCGTGCTGGCCCATGCGCCGGCCGATTCCCCCCAAGCGCGCGATGCCGCGCAAGCCTTGGCGTTGTTGGCATCGCATGGCATCGCCGCCGCGAATCCCGACAATTGGGCGTTCCTTACGGAACATGCGGGAGCCGACGATATGACGGGAATCGACGGCAAGATGGAATCTGACGGAAAAACGGAGCATGCCGACAAGGCGAAGCTTATCGAACAACCGGAATCCATCGAAAAAACGGACGGCCAATCCGACGTGGTCACCCTTTCACCATCCGCCGTGGACAGTTTGTGGGCGTGCCCGGTGTGCTGGATGCTGGAGAACCGTTTCGCCGGCCCACGCATGGGCAGCGCGGCCACCAGCTTCGGCTCGCTCATCCACGCCGTCGCGCAACAGGCCACCGAAGCCGGCCTCGACCTGCCCCAAAACCACACCGCGGTAAGCGACGAGGACAACATCGACGAAATCGCCCAATGGATGATCAGCCGATACAAGACCCTACGTGGCGACCTCAACGCCATCGACGACCCCGAGGAACGGTACAAGGCGCTCGGCAAGGACGCGAAGGCGTCGGTCGCATTGCGCAACATCGCCACATATTTCGTCAAGTCGAACCGTACGGGATACCCGTCGAACAACACCGAAACCATCACCGTGGGAACATTGGACCATGCCGAAGCGGAACGGCAGTTCGCCGCGCGATTCGACTTCGACGACATCCTCGACGCCTACAACGCCATCGACGGCAACGCTCCGATCTCCCGCGACGAACTCATCGCCATCATGGGCGCGCTCGTCGACGGCTGGCCGGAAACCGGCATGAGCGACCGGCTCACCGTACGCCTGTCGGGCAGAATCGACCGTCTTGAACACCGCCGTACCGCCGACGGCCGCGAACAGGTACGGCTGATCGACTACAAAACCGGCAAAGTGCCGAACGGACGCTCCCTGTTCAGCGACCTGCAGCTCGTCTGCTACCAGCTGGGCCTCGCATTCCCGGAACACGGCGGAAAACGCGGCGCGCAGGCGATCGCAGCCATGCCGGACATCACCCAAAGCGCCCTGTTCCACGTCATGGAATACGCGGCACCCGCGCCACGCAAAGGGCAAGGCGACGAAGCGTACCACCAGCAGGCGCTGTTCGCCGGCGGAAGCATCAACGCGGGCGATTTCATACCCCGCAAATACGTGCCCAAAATGGCCAGCGTCTTCACCAGCGGCCTCGACGACGTCGAACGGCCGGCGCAGGTCAGCGAAGAACATTGGAAGCAACTTCTGGAATCGCGGTCGAAGATGACGGTATGGTCGCTGACCATGATCTCCCGCGTCTTCTATGCGGCCGCGGCGAGCCGGGCCACCCGCATCACCGCGCGTCCGACCGTGGAACACGTCGGATACTGCAGAACGTACGGCAGTGGGGTCTGCCCGGCCTGCCAAGGCGAGCAGAACACCGTATTCGAAAGGACCGTGGCATGAACGGGAGTAACGGTATGAACAGAAGCATGTCAACGAACGGGGCCACAGCAAAGGGCGATGCGATGGGCACTGTGCCGGCCGTCACGCCGAAATTCACCGACAGTCTGGAACAGGCCGCCGTCATCCAAGCCCCCTCATACGAGGACGTGGTCGTGGTGGCGGGCGCCGGCTCCGGCAAAACCTACACCATGACCCGCCGCATCATCACCCTCATCGACCAGGGCATCAGTCCCGAGAAGATTCTGGGCCTGACCTTCACGCGCAAAGCCGCCTCCGAACTGCTTTCGCGCGTCTCCGCTGCCGTGACACGCAACCAAGCCGGACGCGGTACACGCGTCGCCTTCCTCAAACCGGAAGTCTCCACCTATGACGCGTTCTTCCAAACCATCGTGCGCCAATACGGCCTGCTCGTCGGCTTCGACCAAAACACGCAGCCATTGAGCGAAGCCGGAGCGCTGCAGCTCATCCACACCGTGCTCGACAAGCACATGGACCAGCTCATGGCCTTCGACCAAGGCGGCGACGAACTCGGCAAATTCTCCACCATCGCCGGCAACGTGTTCACCCTATCCAACGCCATCGCAGGAGCCATGATCGGCAGCGACTGCACCAGCTTCGACGAAGCCGTGGAACGCGTGCGCGCATGGGATAAGGCGTTCGTGGCGCAAGTGGCCAAAGCGCTTGAAGACGAGGACGTTCCCGATGACGAGCCGAAAGTGGGCAAGGCTCCGAAACAGAAGAAAAAGGAATCCGACACCGCCTTCGAAACCCGCATGCGCGAATACCGCGCCCAATGCCACCAACTCTGCGTCTACAAGACCGCGCAATTGGCCGGCACGGCCCGCAAACGCGACCTGCTACTCGACCTCGTGGCCGACTACCACGCCGAAAAACGCGCCCTCAACATGGCCGAATTCAGCGACTTCACCATCGCCGCATTCCAACTCGTCACCCGATTCCCCTCCATCGGAGCCACCTACCGCAAACGCTACACGCACGTGCTGCTCGACGAATACCAAGACACCTCCACCACGCAGGCGGCCCTCCTGACCGCACTGTTCCACGCCGATTCCACCCATCGCAGCGCGGTGAACGCCGTCGGCGACCCCTTCCAATCGATCTACGCATGGCGAGGAGCCAGCCCCGGCGCATTCCGCATGCTGCAACACGACTTCGGCCACGACGCCACCGACAAGCCCTACACGCTGACCGTCACCCGACGTAACTCGCGCATGGTGCTCGAAGCGGCCAACAATCTGACGAAACCATTGCGCCTGCCCGCCAGACGTCGCGGCAGCTCGCTTATGCGCGAAGTGGACGTGCCCCCGCTCGCCAACATCGACAATGCCCCCGAAGGTACGCTCGGCGTGCTCGGCTACGCCACATTCGGCCAGGAAATCGACGCCGTCGTACGCTTCGCCAAACAAGCGATCGCACTGCACACGCCAACCGAAAACGAGCTCGCCGACGGAGCCAAAGACAACCGTCCGCACGTGGCGCTCCTGTTCCGCTCCAAAACGCAGATGCCAGCCTACGAGGACGCACTGGAACAAGCCGGCCTCACCACACTCGTCGTCGGCCAGGCCGCACTCCTGGAACGTCCCGAAATCAAAGACATCCTCGCCCTGCTGCACGTCGTATGCGACCACACCGACAGCGCCGCGCTCATGCGGCTGCTCGCCACGCCACGATTCGGCCTGTCCGCCGACGATCTGCAGGCGCTCGCCGGCATCGCCGAACGGCTCAACACCGCGCAACGCTACCGCGCGCTCGTGTCGGCCGGCATCGTGGAGGCGGATGCGAATCCGTCCGACGCCGACATCCGCGCCACCGTGCGCGCCTACCGCGACCAAGTGCCCAACGCCGTCTTCCTGATCGACGTGCTGCTGCGCGGCGATCTGCGGCACCTCGTCGACGGCGTATTGAGCCGTACGGGAGCCGCGAGCGTCATCCACGCCGGTCGCGTCATCCAACAGGTGCAGCGCACGGCCGGCCATCCGTTGCCGGAAGTGGTACGCACGGCCATCACCGCGCTCGGACTGGACATCGACCTGCTGCTCGCCGAACGGATGCGGCATCCGGATGCCGGCAATCGTGCCACATCGCATGCCGCTTCGTCACTCGACGCGATGCTGTCTCTGGTGGACACCTACTTGCAGGAAATCGCCGCGCAGGGCACGCCAAGCCTGCGCGCGTTCATCTCGTGGGTGGATTCGCTGCGTGACGCGTCCGACGACAACGCCACCGCACCAGATACCCCCGTCGATGTGGTGCTCATGACCGTGCACCAGTCGAAAGGCCTGGAATGGGACGCCGTGGCCGTGGTCGGCATGCGCGACGGCACCTTCCCGTCCAGTCAAGGCGACCACCTGAGCGTCAAAACGGACGAAGACCATCCGGGCGGTCGGCGCGACGGCGTATGGGAGCCGCCGGAATACTTCGAAAAAGCCCACACTTGGCTGGAAGACCCGTCCGCGGTGCCGGTTCCGGTGCGTGCCGACGCGGATATCCTGCCACGATTCCCGCACGACGCGCCCATCGGGGGCAATCCCGTGGAATCGCTCGACGGATTGGACGATGCGGAAGTGATCGACGACGAGGTGTTCGGCACCTTGCGAACCATGGCCGTCGACGATATGGAAGGAATGGATCCGGCAAGCCTGTACCTGACGCAACAGGAGGAATACGGCCGCCGACTGCACGCCGACGAACGCCGTCTCGCCTACGTGGCGTTGACGCGCGCCCGCTACGAGGCGCTGCTCGTATACAGCGGATGCAACGAGACGAGCCGCGACTCCCGCCTGGCGGAGGGAAAGAAAAGCGCCGCGCCGTCGAATTTCTGGCTGGAGACGCGCGATTCGATGAACGGAATCGTCACCGCGGTACGTGAACCGGACAGCCTGTCCGACGATGTGGACGGCTCCCCGAACACGCTGGGACTTGACCTGCCCGACGGCTATTTCGTAGGCGAACACGCCCGCGATTTCGAGAATGCCGTGGTGGGCGATGCGTGGAACACGCCGCTCGAACCGGTCTCGGACGACCATACTTTGCCTTGGCCGTGCGATCTGAGCGCCGATGTCGCCGACAGGCTGCGTGCCGCGGCCGAACAGGTACGTGCCGTCGAATCCGACGAACCGAATATCGCTGAATCCACGGGAACGCAGGGCGACGTTGCCGATGAATCCGCCACGCCATCGCCGGAAACCGGAAACTCACTGCTGCGTCTCGCCAAACTGCTCGTCGCCGACGAACATCTCATGCCGGAACCGGACGTGGCTGACGCAGGCGAATCGCAGGACGCCTTCGACGAGGCCGTGCGTGCCAAAGGCGAACGTATCCTTGCTGCCGGCCGCCAAAACGTCACCTCGCTGCAAGCGCGCGCCGGCTCCATGGGCGAGCGTGACTCCCGCGCCTACTGGCGTGGTCTGGTCCGTCCGATTCCGCACGTCGCCTCGCCGGCGGCACAGCTCGGCACGCGGTTCCACGCATGGGCTGAGCGTTTCATCATGGCGGATGCGGACGTCGACGGCATCGGTGGTACGGAAGGTGCTGCCGGTATGGCCGCGCAGTCGCGTGCGGAACTGATCGCATTGATAGGTGATACGCAAGTCGACGCGGACAACGGCGGCGTGCAATCGCAGGACGCACCATCGCAGGACGCCCAATTGCGAGACGAACGGAAACTGGCCGCTTGGCAGCGTCGTCTCGTCGCTTCGCCGTGGGCAAAACGACGTCCAGCATGGGCGGAACGCCAGCTCGTCGTCGACATGTCCCAGCTCGGCACCATCGTCAACGGCAAACTCGACGCGGTGTTCTTCGGCGGTCTCGACGAAACGGACGAGATGAAACGCTACACCGTGGTCGATTGGAAAACCGGCGTAAAACCACGCAAACCGGACGAAATCAAGGAGAAGCTCGCACAGCTCGACCTGTACCGCCTGCTGCTCGCGGCGATGGAAGGGGTGCCGTTGGATGCAATCGACGCCTGTCTCTACTATGTGAGTGAGCCTCACGAGGCCGATCGGGAGCTTGACGCCCTCGACAAAACAGAAGAAGAGATCCTTGCCGAGTTGAGCTACGGAATTCCGCAGCAATCCGACAACGACTAGTGCCGGTGCGCAATGGCTCCTTGACCGAAGAAAGCGGGGGAGCGGCGCTTTCCGGCCTGCCTGCGGGAGAAACCGCTATGCAGGCAGCGTTGTGGAGGAACGCCGCTACCCTCGTGCAGCATGTGTGGGCGGGCGCACATGCCGGACGCAACGACAGTTAAGGAGTGTTTGATATGGCTGCGAACAGCGCAACCGCAATCCCGAACGCCGGCATGGGTGCCGGAACAAACAACGCATCGGCAATCGTCTTCCGTCCCATCGGCTGGGGCGATCTGGACGCGGTGGTCGACCTGTTCGACCGTACCTGGCCGCAGGATGTGGACAAGGTCGGCGCGGACATGTCGCGGCTGATCTCCCGATATTTCGTGCTGCACTACCTGCTGCCGACCACGTTCGCCAACGGCGCGTTCGCCGCCGACGGCACACTCGCGGGCGTCACGTTCATCCGCGTCGCCGGCGAGGCGCCGCAGCTCGACGAAATCGAAGTCGGCGAGGAAATGAAGGCCTTGGAACGCCGCATCGACGCCGATCCGGAGGCCGCCAAGCATATGGCGGCGCTGAAATCCGGCTTCTCGGTGGAACTCGATCTGGAACGCGAAGGGCGCGCCAACGAAACCACCATGGGCGAGCTGGAACTGTTCATCGTCAACCCCGACGTGCGCGGCCACGGTGTGGGCGGGCGGCTTTGGAGACGCATGCAGGAGCATTTCGCCGCATGGGACGTGCCCGCGTTCTACCTGCACACCGATTCCGACTGCGACGTGAGCTTCTACGACCACAAGGGGTTGGACTGCATCGCGCACCGCACGGCAAGCGAGACGGTCGCCCGGCTCGGCGGCAGCGCCGACGGCGAAGTGCCGCCACTGTTCGACGACATGTTCATCTACCGGGGAAAGGTGACGGCGTGACGGGCGCGAAACCGCAATCGCAATCGCACGAACCGCACGAATCGCAGAAAACGCAATCGCCATACGCGCAGCTTTTCCGCATTCCCGGCACGAAGGCGTTCTGCGTGTCCGGAGCCATCGCGCGACTGCCGATGTCCATGATGGGCCTCGGTATCGTGCTCGCGCTCAACCACATGTACGACAATTGGACGATCGCCGGCGTGATGAGCGCCGCGTACGTGCTCGCCACCGCCGCGGTCACGCCGCTGTACGCGCGCCTGTTCGACCGGTTCGGCCAGCGCAAGGTCGGTCCGGTGATCCTGACGGTGCAGATCATCGTCATGCTGGGCTTCGCGTTCGCCGCGCTGATGCGCGTGCCGATTCCGCTGCTGTTCGTGCTTGCCGTGGTCATGGGCATGACGCAGTTCTCGTTCGGCGCGCTTGTGCGCACCCGTTGGGCGTACGTGCTCGACCGCGCCGACAAGGAGGACCTGCTCAACACCGCGTATGCGCTCGAATCCGCCATCGACGAGATCGTGTTCATCTTCGGGCCGATTCTGGCGGCTTTCCTGGCCGCGTCCGTGCATCCCGTATCACAGCTGTTCGTGCCGACCCTCGCCTGCGCGTTCGGCGGTGCCGTGTTCTTCGCATTGCGTGACACTCAACCGCCGGTATTGCGCGAAATCACGGTCGTTGCGGCCGATACGGACGATGCTGACGTGCGATTGGCGGCCGGCGGTGCCGCTGGTGCCGCGGTTTCCGCGGACCGTTTCGATTTGGATCGGCTCAAGACGGGCGATCGCGACCGCAGGAAACGCAACGTGCTCACCTATGCGGGTGTGCTGCCGCTCCTCGCCGTGTTCATCGTGTTCAACATGGCGTTCACCGCGTTCGATACATCCATGACCGCCGTCATGAAATCGCTGCACCTCGACTCCGTGCTCGGCGTGCAACTCGCCATGCTGGCCGTCGGATCCTGCATGGGCGCGCTGGTCTTCGGCTCGCGCGAGCTCAAAGGCTCCCGCTGGCGTCACATGATCATGTTCCTCGCGTTGATGACCGTCGGCTTCGTGGTGATCCACCTGTGCCAGGGCAACCTGATCGTGATGGGACTGGTGGAGATCCTCACCGGCCTGACCATTTCGCCGGTGTTCGCCTCCGGCAACCTCGTCGTCAAGGAGACCGTGCCCGAGGAATCGCTCACCGAAGGCCTGTCCTGGGTGAGCACCGCCGGCACGATGGGCGCGTCGTTCGGCTCCATGATCACCGGCATCGTGCTCGACCATTTCAATCCAAGCGCGGGATTGAGCCTGCCCGCCGTGTTCGTGGGCTGTTCGATTCCGTTCGCGCTGATCGGCTGGCTGCTGGTGCGCCGCCGCGGCTGACCGACGTTCGATCGTCAAGCGTCATAGCCGCCTGCCTCCGCGTCGAAGCGTCTCTTTAGATTCATAAGTGGAACACGTTATGGACGCGGACACGCGATTTCGAACACATGCGCACGGCAAACGTACGACATGCGCAACATGCGCGTCCGCGAAAACATCAAGGAGCTGCAATGATCAAGGTTTCCGTAGTCGGTGCCAAAGGCCGCATGGGTTCGCACGTGGTCGACGCCGTCAATGCCGCCGCCGACACCGAACTCGCGCTCGCGCTCGACGCAGGTGACGACCTGACCGCCATCACCCCCGAAAACACCGACGTCGTGGTGGAATTCACCGTGCCGAGCGTGTCGCTGGGCAATGTGCTCGCGCTCGTCAAGCAGGGCGTCGACGTGGTGGTGGGCACCACCGGCTGGACCGAAGAGAAGCTCGACCAGGTGCGCGCCGCGCTCGCCGCGGCCCTGCGTGAGGGCCAGAGCGTGTTCATCGCGCCGAACTTCGCCATTTCCGCGGTGCTCGCCGACCATTTCGCAAAGGTCGCGGCGCCGTATTTCGAATCCGCGGAAGTCATCGAACTGCACCACCCGACCAAGGTGGACGCTCCGTCCGGCACCGCTTTCCACACTGCGCAGGGCATCGCCGAAGCGCGCAAGGCGGCCGGCTTGGGTCCGGTTCCGGACGCCACCGAAACCGATGGCGGCTCCCGCGGCCAGGTGGTGGACGGCATCCACGTGCACGCCGTGCGTCTGCGTGGCCTCAACGCCCATGAGGAGGTGCTGTTCGGCAACTCCGGCGAACAGCTGACCATCCGCGCCGACAGCTTCGACCGCATCTCCTTCATGCCGGGCGTGCTGCTGGCCGTGCGCAAGGTCTCCACCGGAACCTACCCGGGTCTGACCGTCGGCCTCGACCACTTCCTCGACCTGTAATCGTATTTTTTCAAACTGCCGACGGGTGCATGTGTCTCCCGTCGGCAGTTTTTTTATGGCGGATCTGTTCCGATTATTTGGCAAGGCGTGCGATGGCGGCGCTGACTTCCGCCAGCTTTTCGTCGGCGACGGTACCGCCCTCCGCCGCGGCTTTGGCGACGCAATGGTGCAGATGGTCGTCAAGTAACAGTAGCGCCACCGACTTCAGCGCGCTGTCCGCTGCGGAAATCTGTGTCAGAATGTCGATGCAGTATTCGCCGTTTTCCGTCATCTGCCGAATGCCGCGCACCTGCCCTTCGATGCGATTCAATCGTGCGATGATCCTCTTCTGGTCGCTTGCGTACCCATGTTGTGTGGCGTTCATATCGTCCTCCTCGCTGCGCTGAAAATTTTATCTACGGCTGAAGTTTGCTCGTCCCTCTTGCCAATATACCCTATAGGGGTATATTGTGATGGTGTTTGCCGAAATCGAAAGCCAATTACGGACGGAAGGCGGCTGGAATATGCACATCGCAATCGCGCTTATTATGGCGCTGCTCGTCACGGCGGGCGTGCTGTGGTTCTTCTTCGCACCGCGCAAAGCATATCGTGCGCCGTTGCGCGACGGCGTGCAGGAAGCGGTCGTCGAAGTCAAAGGCGGGTATAACCCAGCCGTCATCGAAGCCGAAGCGGGCATGCCGTTGCGGCTGATCTTCGATCGCAAGGAAGACGGCGAATGCTCGTCGCATGTCGTGTTCTCCGATTTCGGGGTCGATCTTGCGTTGCCCGCCTTCCGCACGACCACGCTGACGCTTCATCCCGACCAGCCGGGCGAGTATCCCTTCGCATGCGGTATGAACATGCTGCACGGCACGTTGCGCATACTGCCGGGCAAGCATGCTGCTGGCGCTGGTGCTGCTGGTGGTGGTGCCGCTACTATCGTTCCAGCCGATACCAAAGCGTCCGATTCTGGCGATTCGGGCACGCGTGCTCTGCAAGGGGGCTCCCATATGTCCGATTCTCCAGAATCGGACATTCGGGCCTTAGTTATCCGCCTCATTGTGGCCGCAATCTGCACGATTCCAGTGTTCGGTTCCACTATGCTCATGCTGTACCCAATGCCGAACTGGGCGCAATTCCTGCTGATGCTGCCGATTGTCGGCTATGCGGCGCTGCCGATTTTCCGCAGCGGTCTCGCGGCGATCGTTCATCGCGCTCCGGAAATGAACGCGCTTGTCAGCCTTGGTGCGCTTGCCGCATTCGCCTATTCCTGCGTGGTTACCTTCGTGCCGAACGTTCTTCCCGACAATGCGCGCGAGCCATATTTCGAAGCGGTCGGCGTGGTCGTCACGTTGATGCTCGTCGGCCAGCTGCTCGAAGCGCATGCACGTAAAGGCACTGGCGAAGCCATGCGCGCGTTAGCTGCTCTGCAGCCGAATACCGCGCGTGTGGTGCGTGACGGCAAGGAAACCGCAATCGCCATCGACGACGTGCATGTCGGCGACATCATCGTCATTCGTCCCGGCGAGCAACTGCCGGTCGATGGCATCGTCATATCCGGTCGTTCCACTGTGGACGAATCCATGATTACCGGCGAATCCATGCCGGTTTCCAAAACCGAAGGCAGCGAAGTGACTGGTGCCACCATCAACGGCGGCGGTTCGTTACGCTACCGTGCCACAAAAGTCGGCAAGGACACTGTGCTCGCGCAGATCATCGGCATGGTCCGAGCCGCGCAAAGTTCGAAAGCCCCCGTACAGCGTCTCGCCGACCGGATTTCCGGCATTTTCGTGCCGATCGTGGTGCTCATCGCCGTCTGGGCGTACACGATGTGGTTCGCGTTTGGTCCTGAACCGCGCGTCACACATGCGCTGGTCGCTGCAGTGTCGGTTCTGCTGATCGCCTGCCCGTGCGCGCTCGGCCTCGCAACCCCTCTGTCAGTGACGGTTTCGACCGGTCGCGCGGCGTGCATGGGGGTACTTGTCCGTTCCGCCGAAGCGCTGGAAACGTGCGGTAAAGTCAACGCCGTCGTACTTGACAAAACCGGCACAATCACCGCTGGCAAGCCCACTCTTACCGATGTGCTGCCGCTCGGCGTATGGCGTCGGTATCCCGATGATTTGCTGACGATTGTCGCCGCAGCCGAACGCGATTCCGAACATCCGTTCGCAGCAGCGATTGTCGCTGCAGCCGTGGAGCGTACGACTTCCGGACCTTCCAAGCCTTCCGAATTTTCTGCCGATTCCACGCTTTCCGTCGACTGTGTCGAAACCACCGATTTCCAAGCGATTGCCGGCCGAGGCGTTACTGCGCACGTCACTTTCCGCGGCCTGCCGCACACCGTCGCCGTTGGCAATGTCGATTTGATCGACGATCTTGACGTTGGCATGCCGTCCATCGCGTCCGATGTGGCCACGTCCGATGTGGCCGCGTCCGATACTCCGGAGATGAGCGCCGAAACAAGCGCCGAAACGAGCGCCGAAAAAGATCATGATACGGACCTCGACGCGATCATCGCCGACATGGAGCGCCTATCGGAGCAGGGCAAGACGCCGATGCTGGCAGCCATTGACGGCCATCTCGCCGGCATCGTAGCCGTCGCGGACGTGCCGAAAACCGACTCGCGTCAAGCCGTTGAACTGCTTGAAAAGCGCGGAATCGCAGTCATCATGCTTACCGGCGACAACGAAACCACTGCGCGTACCATCGCAAGCCAGGTCGGTATCGACGAACGTCATGTCATCGCCGGAGTGCGGCCGGAACGCAAGGCGGATGAAATCGCAAGACTGCAATCGCAAGGCTATACCGTGGCGATGGTCGGCGACGGTATCAACGATGCGCCTGCCCTCGCCCGTGCCAACGTGGGATTCGCCATCGGCACCGGCACTGACGTGGCTATCCAATCCGCCGACGTGACGTTGATAGGAAAATCGCTTATGGGCCTCGTGCACGCGCTCGACTTGACACACGCCACCATGCGCAACATCGCGCAGAACCTTGGTTTCGCGCTCGGCTACAACAGTGTCGGCATCGCAATCGCGGCCGGCGTGCTGTATCCGTTCACCGGCATGATGCTCAATCCGATGATCGCGGGCGCCGCGATGGCGTTCTCGTCGCTGTGCGTGGTGACGAACGCGAGTCGGCTGCGCTTGTTCGACGCGGAAGCCTCGGCCACGAAATTCAAGACGTATCGGGTCCGCGAACCGGATTCGAGAGACAATCGAAGCAACAGACAGAAAGGAACCATCATGGGACTGTTCAGCGATCACAAGGCCAAGAAGGAAACCGAAAACATGGGTACGATGGGTACCGGACACTGCTGTGGCGGCCACGATATGCATGGCATGGGCACGGGCGATTCCGCCGCAAACAGCGCGAAGGACCCAGTCTGCGGTATGAGTGTCGAGCCGGCCACCGCCGCGGCCACCCGCGAATATGACGGTATCACCTACTATTTCTGCAACCCAGGTTGCGCCGACAAGTTCGAGCAGAATCCGCAGGCTTATATCGGCGCTTATATCGGCTGAAGTCCGGTTTCCGTCCATTTCCGATTCGCCGACGTCATGTAACATCCATGCGTCGGCATTTTTGTCCTCGTCGGTGAATGCCGATTCAATACGACCATCCCGCATAACGACAGTGTCATTGGCTTCGGCGCCAGGCATAAGAACAGTGTCGTGAATAACAAGATTCGATGTGTGCTTGCTTGCGGACGAGTTGGGGGAGTGCCTTGGCGGCTCCGAAGGTGCTGTGCGCGTGCGTATCGAAGATATCAATGACTGTTTCAATTTACTCGACGAACTTGAAGATTGATCTGAAGGATTGAGTCGAATACCGGTCCGAATGCCGATCTGATGAACGATTGGGAATACGATTTGCTGAAGCCTCGCTGGGAAGTGGAGGCGGGAATGGAAGTGCAATGAACACCTTGCGTAATGCGTTGAAACGCGACCGTCCGTCCACCGGATTGTGGGCAGCGCTGATTTTCCTCGTATCGTTGAACTTGCGCCCCGCCATCGCCGCCGTCGGACCGGTCCTCACCCAAATGGGAACCGACCTCGCGTGGGGTGAGGGCGTGCAGGGTGTGTTGACCGCGATTCCGCTGATCGCCTTCGCCGTGGTCAGTCCGTTCGTCACGTTCCTTGCGCGACGCATCGGCATCGACATGTCGATTCTGCTGGCTTTGCTATGCATCGCAGCTGGCGATTTCGTGCGTTCGTTCGGCGGAAACGTCGGCATCTGGCTGGGCACAGTGGTGTTCGCTGCCGCCATCGCTGTCGGCAATGTTCTGGTACCGGTAATAGCGAAACGCGATTATGCCGGCCATGTTGCGATGGCGACCGGCGTCTATTCCGGCTGCATCACCGCCGGCAGCGCCACGGCCGGACTGATTTCCTCGCCACTTGCGCAAATGTGGGGCGGATGGCGTGCGTCGCTGGCTTTCTGGAGTGTGCCGCCGCTGGTCGTCGCCGCGCTGTGGGCGTTGCGTATCCTGCACAATCGCAAAGTCGTTATCGCTTCCGCCGGCGGCACCATCGAAACCAGCGATACTGGCGATATCGATGATATTGGCGATCGCAGCACGACGGCCAACGCACAAAACCCGCATTCCGCACAGCGACCGGCATGTTCCACGCAATCGTCGCATGGCGTGTTCACCCGCGTGCTGCGCCGTCCGATGACGTGGTACGTGACGGCCTTCATGGGACTGCAATCGTCCGCCTTCTACACCATGTCCAACTGGATGCCGTCCATCTCGGCGTCCATCGGCTACGACGCCTCCACCGCCGGCGTGCATCTGTTCATCTTCCAAGGCATCGGCATTTTCTCCGGCCTGCTCATTCCGAAATTCATGAACGTGCGCGGCAACCAGGTCTGCGCGGCGCTTACCGCCAGCGCTCCCATGCTGATCGCCGGCCTTGGCATGCTGCTGCTGCCGCATCTCATGCCGGTATGGGCGTTCGTCGGCGGCTGCGCGCAAGGCGCGTCCCTGGTGGTGGCGCTCGCATTGATCGCGTTGCGCGGCCGTGACAGCGCCGAAACCGTGGTGCTGTCGGGCGTCGCGCAGTCGTTCGGCTATCTGATCGCCTCGCTCGGCCCGCTTATGTTCGGCGTGCTGGTCCAGGCCACCGGCGGCCATCATGTGCCGCTGATGGTGTTCACGTTCGTCGCTTTCCTGCAGTGCGTCGTCGCGGTCGTCGTCGGCAGGCCTTCCAAAATGTGACTTTTCGCGTCTCATGAAATCGCAAGCGTCCGCAGAGGGAAGTACCGTTAGCCGTATGACAAGCCCTAAGACTGACGGTACTATGCATCTGCTCGATCCTGCTCCCTTCGGACGTATCCTTCCGGCCATGGTCACCCCCATGAAGGCTGACGGAGCCGTAGATTTCGAAGCCGCGCAACAGCTGGCGAGGCAGCTCGTGGCGGATGGTGCCGACGGTCTTGTGGTCAACGGCACCACCGGCGAATCTCCGACCACCCACATGGAGGAGAAGGTCGAGCTGGTTCAGGCCGTCAAGGAAGTCGTGGACGTGCCGGTCATTTCCGGCGCCGGTTCCAACGACACCGCGCACACCGTGCGCATGGTGGAGCAGACCCAGGAGGCGGGCGCCGACGCGGTGCTCGTGGTCGCCCCGTATTACTCCCGTCCGTCGCAGGAAGGCGTGTTCCGCCACTACAAGGCGGTCAACGATTCCGCGGACAAGCCGATCATCATCTACGATGTGCCGGGCCGTACCGGACTGCACATTCAGCTGGAAACCTACCGTCGTATGGCCGAACTCGACCACGTCAAGGCCGTCAAGGACGCCACCGGCGACATCGCAGGCGCGGTGCGCAAGCGCATGGAGACCGGTCTGACCTGGTATTCGGGCGATGACGGCCTGTTCCTGCCGTTCCTGTCCGTCGGCGCCGTCGGCATCATCTCTGTGATCGCACACGCGGCCGCCGGTCCGATGCGTGACCTCGCCAACGCGTTCGATCGTGGCGATATCCACGAAGCGCAGCGCATCTCCGTGCAGCTGGCGCCGCTCGTCGAAGCGATGAACGGCAATGGCTTCCAGGCCGTGATGGCCAAGGCCTCGCTGAAGGTGCGTGGAATCCTCGACTCCACCGAAATGCGCCTGCCGAACGTCGGTCCGGGCGAAGCGGAACTCGTGCGCGCGGAAAAGGGCATGCGCGCCGCGGGACTGCTGTGAACCGAATCGCATGATGCGACTGGCCTGTCGCGCATGAACGCCGGCAGGCACCCAAATTCCTCGTTTCCGCATAGGCGGAGACAATTAGTAATAGAAATCCAACTAGGAAATGGCTACAGAAGAAACCACAAAGACAACAACACACAAGCGCGGCAGCAAAGCTGCCAAGCGCACTGAAACCGCAGTCAAGGCATCCAAGACCACCAAGGCCGCGAAGTCCGAGAAGACCGCCATCAAGAAGGCCAAGTCCTCCACCCGCAGCCGTGGCAACGGTGGCTCGCGCAACGGCGGCTCCCGTGGATCCCGTGGCGGCAACGGTTCGAACCGTCGCCCGTCGCATTCCGCGCCGCAATCCACCGCGCCGCAGCAGGACGAGGTGTTGATCGCCCCGCCGAAGTACCGCAAGGGCTCCATGCGCATCGTGCCGCTCGGCGGTCTGGGCGAGATCGGCCGCAACATGAACGTGGTCGAATACAACGGGCATATCCTGCTCATCGACTGCGGCGTGCTCTTCCCGGAAGAGGAGCAGCCGGGCGTGGACCTCATCCTGCCTGACTTCCACTACATCAAGGACCGTCTCGACAAGGTCGAGGCGCTCGTGCTCACCCACGGCCACGAGGACCATATCGGTGGCGTGCCGTACCTGCTCAAGCTCCGCCCGGACATTCCGCTGATCGGTTCCAAGCTCACCCTCGCCTTCGTTGAGGCCAAGTGCAAGGAACACCGCATCAACCCGACGCTCGTCGAGGTCAAGGGACGCGACAAGCTCAAGGTCGGCCCGTTCAACCTGGAATTCGTGAACGTCACGCACTCCATTCCGGACGCGCTCGCCGTGTTCGTGCAGACCCCCGCCGGCTCGCTTATCGACACCGGCGACATCAAGCTCGACCAGCTGCCGCTCGACCACCGCATCACCGATCTGGTGGAATTCGGCAAGCTTGGCGAAAAGGGTGTGGATCTGCTGATGATGGACTCCACCAACGCCGAGGTCCCGGGCTTCGTCAAGCCGGAGACCTCCATCGGTCCGGCGCTCGACCAGGCGTTCGCACAGGCCACTCGCAAGATCATCGTGGCCAGCTTCTCCAGCCACGTGCACCGCGTGCAGCAGGTCGTGGACGCCGCCCACAAGTACGGCCGCAAGGTCGTGTTCGTCGGACGTTCCATGGTCCGCAACATGTCCATCGCAGCAGATCTGGGCTACCTGCGTCTGCCCGAGGACACCGTCATCGACCTGAAGCAGGCCCATGACGTGCAGGACGACAAGCTCGTCTACATGTGCACCGGCTCCCAGGGCGAGCCGATGGCCGCGCTCGGCCGCATCGCCGACGGCAACCACCGCGACATCACCATCAACGAGTTCGACACGGTGATTCTCGCCAGCTCCCTGATCCCAGGTAACGAGCATGGCGTCTACAAGGTCATCAACAAGCTCGTGCAGCTCGGAGCCCGCGTGGTCAACCGAGACAACGCCGCCGTGCACGTCTCCGGCCACTGCAACGAAGGCGAGCTGCTGTACATGTACAACATCGTCAAGCCGAAGTGCGCCATGCCTATCCACGGCGAAAACCGCCACTTGGTGGCCAACGGCATGATCGCCGTCAAGACCGGCGTCAATCCGCAGAACGTCGTGCTGGCCGAAGACGGCGACGTCGTCGACCTGTACCACGGCCAGGCCGCGGTCGTCGGCTCCGTGCCGTGCGGCTACGTCTACGTCGATGGCGATTCCGTCGGCGAACTGACCGACGAAGAACTCGAGAAGCGCCGCATCCTCGGCACCGAAGGCTTCGTGTCCAGCTTCGTGGTCGTCGACACCGAAACCGCGGATGTCATCACCGGCCCGAAGATCTACCTCAACGCGGTCGCGGAAGACGAAAGCGAGTTCGACAAGGTCCGTCACCAGATCGTCGAGCAGCTGCAGGACGCGATGATGCAGGGCACGCGCGACACCTACAAGCTGCAGCAGATCATGCGACGCACGCTCGGCGGCTGGGTGGCACGACAGCTGCACCGCAAGCCGATGATCGTCCCCGTCGTCGCCGACATCGCGCAGGACGTGGACGACGCGATGGGACTGAACGCCGCGAAATAAGCCGTAAATTTACCATAAATTGAATCAAGGCGACGTGATCGGCACAACTGATCGCGCCGCCTTCTGTTACCAGAAAGAAGGAGTGACATGCCAGGAGCAAACCTCACCCGAATCGAAGCGGAAGAACGCAAAAGCATCATCGCCGCGCCAATCCATTACACGGTCAAGCTTGACCTGACCCGCGGAGCCAAGGATTTCGGCTCCGAAACCACCATCACCTTCGACGCGAAGCCGGGGGAGTCAAGCTTCCTTGACCTCATCGCCAACGAAGTCAGCGAAATCACCCTCAACGGCGAAACCCTCGACCCGGCTGAAGCGTACGTTGACAGCCGCATCGAACTGAAGAACCTCAAGGAGCACAACGAGGTCACCGTCAAGGCGATGTGCCAGTACTCCAACACCGGCGAAGGCCTGCACCGCAGCGTCGACCCGTCCGACGGCAACGTCTACCTGTACACCCAGTTCGAGGTGCCGGACGCCCGTCGCGTCTACGCCGTGTTCGACCAGCCCGATCTGAAGGCCGTGTTCGACTTCTCCGTGCTCGCCGCCAAATCCTGGATCGTCACGTCCAACATGCCCACCTCCTCCGTGACCGACAACGAAACCGTCACCGAGGAAGGCACGCTCGGCGATCACGCCGCCGAAACCACCAAGCTGTGGGTGTTCGAGCCGACCCCAACCATGAGCTCCTACCTCACCGCCATCTGCGCCGGACCGTACGCCGAATGGCACACCGAATACGCCAATGAGGACGGCCGCACTGTGCCGATGGCCATGTACTGCCGCCAGGCGCTCGCCAAAGCCTTCGAAAAGGACGTCGACTACCTGTTCGACATCACCAAGAAAGGCTTCGCCTTCTACGCCAAGACCTGGGGCGTGCCGTACCCGTACGCCAAGTTCGACCAGATCTACGTGCCGGAGTACAACGCCGGCGCCATGGAGAACATCGGCATGGTCACCATCCGCGACCAGTACGTGTTCGAATCCAAGGTCACCGACGCCTACGCGGAACGCCGTGTGGTCACCGTGCTGCACGAGCTCGCCCACATGTGGTTCGGCGACTACGTGACCATGAAGTGGTGGAACGACCTGTGGCTCAACGAATCCTTCGCCGAGTTCACGTCCACCCTCGCCACCGCCGAAGCCACCGAATGGAAGGACGCCTGGGCAACCTTCAGCTCCGGCGAAAAGAGCTGGGCGCTGCGTCAGGACCAGCTGAGCACCACCCACCCGATCGTCGCCCCGATCAACGACCTCAACGACACCTACGTCAACTTCGACGGCATCACCTACGCCAAGGGCGCCTCCGTGCTGAAGCAGCTCGTGTACTACGTGGGCCGTGAGAAGTTCTTCAAGGGCATCAACAACTACCTCAACAAGCACGCCTACTCCAACGCCACCCTCGCCGACCTGCTCGCCGAACTGGAACTCACTTCCGGCCGCGACCTGAAGGCGTGGAGCGCCCAGTGGCTGGAGGAATCCGGCATCAACACCATCGCCACCGAAGTCGAAGAGAACGAGGACGGCACCATCAAGCGTCTCGCCCTGCGCCAGACCGCTCCGGCCGAGCATCCCGTGCTGCGCGCCCACCGTCTCGCCGTCGGCTTCTACAACGAGGATCCGGAAACCGGCAAGATCGTGCGCACCGACCGTTTCGAACTGGACGTCGACGGCGAACTGACGGTCGTCGACGCTGCCGCCGGCAAGGCACGTCCGTCGCTGATCCTGGTGAACGACGACGACCTGACCTACACGAAGCTGCGTTTCGACGACAAGAGCCTCGCATTCGCGACAAGCAACCTGTACCGCTTCGACGATGCGCTCGCCCGTTCCGTGCTCTGGCTCGCCCTGTGGGACATGACCCGCGACGGCGAACTGCCGGCACGCCAGTTCATCGACACCTCGCTGGCCGCGCTCGCCACCGAACACGAGTCCACCACCTTCCGTTACGCGCTGGCACAGGTCAGCACCACCGCATGGCATTACACCGCTCCGGCAGAGCGTGCCGAGACCGTGAAGCATGTGGCCGCCGAACTGTTCAAGCTGGCGGGTCAGGCCAAGGCCGGCTCCGACGAACAGTTCCAGCTCGTCACCGCCTACCTGGGCTACGGCGAGCCGGGCGACGAGGCGTTCGTCGCCAACGCGAAGGGCCTGCTCGACGGTTCCGTGGCATTCGACGGTCTGGAAATCGACAACAACTTCCGCTGGACCATCATCAACGCGCTGAGCACCGTCAACGCGATCGACCAGGCGGGAATCGACGCCGAACTGGCCAAGCGCGAAACCACCGAGAACCGTGAGTTCGCCTATGGCGCACGCGCCGTGGCCGGTACCGCCGAAGCGAAGGCATGGGCTTGGAACGAGGCCCTGCACAACGACGAGCTGACCAACATGCAGCTTGAGGCTGTGGCCGGTGGCTTCGCAGCCACCCCGCGCGCCGACTTGGCCGAACCGTACGCCGAGAAGTATTTCGAGGTCGCCGACTGGATTTGGGAGCACAAGACCTTCCACATGGCGGAAGCGCTGCTCGAAGGCCTGTATCCGGGCTATGCCGATCCGGCGAAGCTCGTGGAGCTGGGTGACGCCTGGCTCGCCTCCCATAAGGACGCGGACAACGCCTTGCAGCGTATTGTGCGTGGCAACGTCGAGGCTTCTCACCGCACGCTGAAAGTGCGCGACTTCAACGCCGCGCTCTGATAGCAGGGGCGACAGGAACGTTCCCGCTTAAGAGCCGTCATGTCGTCGCACGACTTTGATTTTGGGTGCGATTTTCAAAGTCATGCGACGGGTATATCGGCATTTATACCCCCTAATCCTCGGTTTCCGCTTGAAAATAAGGATTAGAGGGCATTTTGCGTCGAAGGCTGTCGCACGACTTTGATTTTGGAGGCATTTTTCAAAGTTGTGCGACAAGCGTGTTGGCTTTCATACCCTCTAACTCTTATTTTTCGCTGGTTTTCAACGGAAAATGATAGTTAGGGGGTATTTTTTTATCAAGTGCTGCCGCACGACTTGATTTTCCGCCTTGAAATCAAAGTCGTGCGACACGAAAAGGGCATTGCGCGCCGTGAAGTGCTTTGAATTGTGAAGTGTTATGCGATTGCGTCGTCACCTGCTGGTTTCGGCGGCACGGTTGAGTACGATAGGTCACGGAAATATCGTTTGCAGATAGCGAGGATTTGAGACTCATGCCACGTATGTTCGGAACCGACGGCGTTCGAGGATTGGCGAATAGGGATTTGACGGCACAGCTGGCGCTTGATTTGGGTGACGCCGCGGTGCGCGTGCTGGGCGATGACGAGCGGAGCGAATTCGAAAGCCGTCGCCGTGCGCTGGTCGGTCGTGATACACGTGTTTCCGGCGATTTCCTCGCCGCCGCACTGTCCGCTGGCATGTCCGCCGGCGGCTTCGACGTGATCGACGCCGGCATCATCCCGACGCCGGGCGTCGCATACCTGACGTCCGTGCTCAACGTGGAAATGGGCGCGGTGATCTCCGCATCCCACAATCCGATGCCCGACAACGGCATCAAGTTCTTCGCCCGCGGCGGCTTCAAGCTGCCCGACACCAAGGAAGACGAGATCGAAGCGGTGCTCGGCCAGGATTGGGATCGTCCTACCGGCGCCGGCGTGGGTCGTGTCAGCCATGACACCGCCACCGCCACCAACCTGTACATCGACCATCTGGTTTCCGCCATCGCGCCGGTCGGTCCGGACAAGTCGCAGCCGACGCCGCTGAAGGGCCTGAAGATCGTGGCCGACTGCGCGAACGGCGCCACGTCCGTGGTCGCTCCGGAAGCCTTGCGCCGCGCCGGCGCCGACGTGACCGTCATCAACGCGTCGCCGGACGGCTACAACATCAACAAGAACGCCGGCTCCACCCATCCTGAGCAGCTGCAGGCCATGGTCAAGGCCTCCGGCGCCGTCATGGGCGTTGCCTTCGATGGCGATGCCGACCGTTGCCTTGCCGTGGATGAGGATGGCAACATGGTCAACGGCGATCAGATCATGGGCATTCTGGCGCGCGCCAAGAAGAACGCGGGCAAGCTCAACCATGACACCCTCGTCGTGACGGTGATGAGCAATCTCGGTCTGAAGTTGGCCCTGCGTTCCATGGGCATCAAGACCGTGCAGACCAACGTGGGCGACCGTTACGTGCTTGAAGAGATGCTGCGAGGCGATTATTCGCTCGGCGGCGAGCAGTCCGGCCACGTGATCAACCGTGAATTCGCCACCACCGGCGACGGCACCCTGACCGCGCTCACCCTGTGCAACGAGGTCGTCAAATCCGGTAAGAGCCTGAAGGAACTGGCCGCCGACTTCCCGCAGCTGCCGCAGACGCTCATCAACGTGCCGAACGTGGACAAGATGGCCGCCAAGACCAACGCCAAGGTGCAGGCCGCGGTGGAACGCGAAGAGAAGCTGCTGGGCGACACCGGCCGCGTGCTGCTGCGTCCGTCCGGCACCGAGCCGCTCGTGCGCGTCATGGCCGAAGCCGAAACCCAGCAGCAGGCAGACGAAGTGTGCGATCGCCTCGCCAAGGTCGTCGCCGACGAACTCACCCTGTAAGAGCCCGCAAGGAGATATGCCCCATGTTCGGACACAACTCGAAAGTGGACCTCGAACTCAACCGCGAGGTCGAAAAACTCATCAAAACCGGCGGCAAAGAGAAAATCATGCCGATCGTGCAGGCCGGCGAACCGGTATTACGCCAGCAGACCATCGCCTACGACGGCCAGTTGAGCCGCAAAACGCTTGACAAGCTCATCGACACCATGCGCACCACCATGCTGGAAGCGCCGGGCGTGGGCCTCGCAGCCACCCAGATCGGTCTCGGTCTGGCTTTGGCCGTCGTCGAAGACCACGTATGCGAAGGCGACGATGGCGATCCGCGCGAAGCCGCGGAATTCCCCTTCCACGCCATCATCAACCCCAGCTACGAGCCGATCGGCACCGAAACCCGCAGCTTCTACGAAGGCTGCCTGAGCTTCGACGGTTACCAGGCCGTACGCAAGCGTTGGCTTGACATCACCGCCCGTTGGCAGGATGAGGACGGCAACAAGCATGAGGAACATCTGCACGGCTGGCCGGCCCGCATCTTCCAGCATGAAACCGACCATTTGAGCGGTGAACTGTACATCGACCAGGCCGAAATCCGAAGCCTGACCACCAATGAGAACCTTGAGGATTTCTGGTGCGAGGATCCGGTACCGACCGAAGCGGCGGCCGAACTCGGCTTCGAACTGTAATCGCGTAAACGAACGAGACAAGAACGATGAATGCCTCCCAGGCGAACACTTGGGAGGCATTCATCATATTCGGGATTATTGGAATGTTCGAAACATGAGTATTCCAAATATTCCAATATTTCAGTATTCCGGATTCACTAGCACATCGTACGTATCCGTGTTCCGCTCGGCATCCGAACGCAGATCCCAGCCAGGCTTGCGCATTCCATACAACACCAGCGGCGGTAAACCGAGCACAAGCACGACTACAGCCACAAGAATCGCATATGAAACGCTATCCAAACCGGTGAAACCAGCCGGTCTCACGAAAGTCAACACGAATGCCGCGGCGGAAGCGACGAAACCGACGCCCGCGACCAACCGAATCGCAGGAACTCGATACGTGCGGCGGACTTCTGGATGGGTGTTGCGCAGACGAATCGCGGCGGCAAACATCAACATGTACATCACCAGATACAGCGCGGTCGCCATATCCACCAGCGTCGCGAAAGCCGTGTTGCCATTGGGGATCAACACGAACAGCAACGCCAGCACGGTCACGATAATGCCTTGCGGAATCAGAATGCCTTCCTGCACGTCGTGGGCATTGCGCTTCTGCAGCGCGGGAGGCATCAGTCCCGTGCGGGCGGCCGCTAGCAAACCGCGAGAAGGACCAGCTATCCAAGCCACCACGGAAGCGAACGCGCCTAGCGCGATGAGCAGCGAAATCACCGGAGTGCCCCAACCCATGCCAAAATGGTCGAAGAACTCCCTGAACGCCAGATTGATGCCGTCGATGAGCCCCAGCTCACGATGCGGCACAGCAAAGGCGATTGCCAAAGTCGGCAGCACAAGTACCAGCAGAATCAGCGCGGTCGCTAGTGCAATGGCGCGTGGGAATTGACGTCCCGGATGCTCCAAGTCGTTGGCATGCACGGCATTGACCTCCATACCCGCGTAGGCGAGCACATTGGATACGATTAGCACAATCGACGCGATGCCCGTCCACGGCGGAAGCAGCGCGGATGCGTGCAGGGAGGTCTGCACTGGCTTACCGATCGCCAGCCAGATAATGCCGAAGACGATAAGCAGCAACGCAGGAAACAGCGTGCCGATAAGTCCCGAAATCGACCCGACCTTGGCGAACAGATTGCCGCCGCGCAACGCCACCATCGTGCTTGCCCAATACAACACGATGATCACCGCGGCCACATATACGCCATTATTGCCCAAGCCACCCATGCCGAACACATACGACAGGCTGACGGCGATGAACGCAATCTGTATCGGATACCACACCACATTCTGAATCCACTGCAGCCAAATGGCGAGAAATCCGATGCGATTGCCGAACGCCTCACGCACCCACACGTACACGCCACCTTTCCAGCCGGTGGCCAGTTCGGCAGCCACCAGCGCGGTCGGCACCAGGAAAACGACCGCCGGAATGAGATACAGCAGAATGGAAGCGAGACCATAATCGGCCATGGCCGGCAGAGAGCGTAGCGAGGCCACCGCCACCACGGTCAACATCGCCAGTTGGCTGACTGTCATCATGGTTTTGCCGGTTTTATTGGCAACGGTTGCCGTGCTTGCGATTGCGCCGTGCCCGTCAGCGCCGTTCCCTCTATTCGCCCCGGCATGCGCAGGTATGCCCGTACGATTGCGGTTTCCTGCGACGGCAGACGGATTGCGTGGCGTTGTTGTCGGTGCCGTCGCAGCGTTCGTCGTGGAACGTGCGGACCCGGGATGTGCAGCTGCGCTTGCATCGTGCGCTACCACAGCAAGCGGCTTTTTCATATGAACTGTCATTGCAGCCAGCTTTCGTAAACATAATCGTTGTGGGAATGAACATGAATTTCCTTAATGCGGGAAACGATGGAATTCGTGGAATGACCGCGAAATATCAGTGGTGGAATCCGGATGCACGAGCCTCGCTTGGCATTGGTGAGCGCAGTCCGTCCAGATATTTCACACACGACTTCAGATCCTTGATGAACGCTTCGGCCATATCGTGGCTGAAACCGTTACGCACCACAATGCGCTGCACGGTCACCTGCGTCAGATCCACCGGCATCGGATAAGCCGGCACCAGCCATCCCTTCATGCGCAGCCGATCCTGCAGATCGTACAGATTCCACTTGCGATCCGGCTTGTCGTTGAGCATCCATGCGAACACCGGAATGTCGGAACCGTCGTTCCACAGCGTAAAATCATCCATCTGCTCGATCTCGCCCGACAGATATTTCGCCACATCATGCGAAGTCTGCTGCACCCTTCGATACCCGTCGAATCCCAAACGCAGGAACATGTAGTACTGCAGCAGTACCTGTGCGCCTGGACGGGAGAAGTTCAGTGCGAAAGTCGGCATTTCGCCGCCGAGATAACTCACCTTGAAAATAAGGCTTTCCGGCAGGTCAGCGGTTTCGCGCCATACGACCCATCCCAAACCGGGGTAGACCAGACCGTACTTGTGACCGGAGGTGCTGATGGAGTAAACGCGCTTGACGCGGAAGTCCCATGCGAGGTTCGGCTGGATGAATGGTGCGATCATACCTCCCGAAGCGCCGTCCACATGGATGCGCACATCAAGTCCGGTGCGCTCCTCGATGCGGTCCAGTGCTTCGCTGATCTGTTCGACCGGCTCATACATACCCGTATAGGTCACGCCCATGATGGACACCACGCCGATGGTGTTCTCATCGACATACTTGTCGAGATCATGGCCGTCGAGCACTTTGTGGTCCTCGGAAATCGGCACATAGCGTGGTTCCACGTCGAAATAGTTGCAGAACTTCTCCCAGCACACCTGCACGGCGCTGCTCATCACCAGATTCGGACGATCGGTCGGCAGGTCGGCCTTTTCGCGGGCTTCCTTCCAACGGCGCTTCAACGCGAGTCCGCCCAGCATGCAAGCTTCCGACGAGCCGATGGTGGAGGTTCCGATGGCATTCATTGGATCGGGCGCATGCCATAGATCGGCGAGCATGTGCCAGCAGCGCGATTCGACTTCGGCGGTTTTCGGGTACTCGTCTTTGTCGATCATGTTCTTGTCGGCCGCCTCCATGTACAGGCGGTTCGCATGATCGTCCATCCACGTGCTCACAAAAGTTGCAAGATTGAGTCGCGCGTTGCCATCCAGCATGGCCTCGTCATGCACCACTTGGTAGGCGGTTTCCGGCAGACTACCCTTCTGTGGAATGGTAAATTTCGAGAACGCCTGGGCTTCCTTCGGACGGGCGAACAGCGGATTGATTTCCACGCTGTCAGGAACAACGCGGTCGTCGGCATTGCCGCAGGTGTTGTCGCAGCAATGCGAATTGTTGTTTTCAGTGGTGGAATGTGTTTCTGACATTGCAGTTCCTTTCGTTGATTTGGAACGTTTATTGCGTTCCGGGATTCAAAAATGAAAGTCGATTCTGGATTTTTGCTGGGAAATGGTCACATTTGCGCTATGTGAAAATTCGTATGGCAACCGCTTCGCACGGAGGTATCCGCGCGCGGTTTCGTAATGAACACCGTCATTCGAACTCGCATGGTTGTGTTCTCACAAAGAGGAATGCGCACGTTGGTTTGTTGCACATTCTTACACGCTGAAGGTGGGTATCGGCTACGATGGGCAGGTATGAACGAATCGACGATGAATCTTTCCTGGCTGGATGACGCGAAGCAGGACATCGAACAATGGTCGGCATCGATGCCGAATGACGCCGACAACCAGCCGATCGACTGGCGATGGGTGTCTTCCCTTGACCTGCGTAACGGCATTGGTGCCGCCACAAGACAGCACGTTGATTTGTTGGCAATGCTGCGGTCCTCGTCGCCGCAACTTTCCGCCCCGCAGCTGCACGCCCTGTTGAAAGATGATCTTGCGATTCGAGATCGGCTCGAACCGACCATCGCGCAGTGCAACAGCACGTTCATGATGGATTACGACCGACTTATCGCTTCCTATCGGCTGCCGCGCGCGCTTGCTTACGCGAACCGTCGGTTGTGCGACGAAATCGCTGTTCTGCGACAGATTGGCGTGGCGATGGGATTGTGGACGGTCACCGAGGAACGACGTGAGCGCGTGACGGTTCCGGTGCTGCTGCCCGGTTCGGCTTTGGCTTCCGGGGGAGTGGCGTTGGATGATATTCAAGATCGAACCGCTGACATCGTTAACGGCCGCGCCGCCCGTCGTGCCGCAGAGAAAAGTCAGAAGCGAGCCAGTGACTATGCCATGTCGCGTGCGAACCTGAGTGGAGTAACCAGTCCGGGCGGCTCCACGTTGTTTGATTACGGTTCGGAAACGAAATCCGCTGAAGCGGCGCAGTTGCGTCGGATGGCTGAATACCGCAAATCGGATTGGCGCGACGCTTATCTTCCTGGACGCGATGTGGACAATGTCATGGGAATCGACATCGAAACCACCGGTACTGACCCGGCGCGTGTGTACATCATCGACGTCGGCTTTGAATATATGAACATGATTTCCCCTCGCCCTGCTGCCGCACCTACTGGATACCAATACGAGCAGAGTTATTACGAAACGGGCGATGCGTATGGTCAGTCGCGTCTGTCGTTCGGCGTTCCTGCCGAGAACGCGACGCTCGGTAATCCGCTGATTCTCGATTTGACCGGTATCGATGTACGTGATCGTGCGTCCGGCTTCCGCCTGTTCGATGAGTGGCCGGAGGCTCAAATCGGTTTGCTGCAGCGATTGGAGCAGCAACCGTACGTAGCGCACAACGCTCGTTTCGAACATAGCTTCTTCATGTTGAATGTGGCTGGATATGCGGAAAGCTACCGTGCGGGCAAGATTACGATTATCGACACGTTGCCGATGAGCCGCCGTTGGGATGAAGGGTCAATTCCGGACGACGAGCATCCGTACGGCAATAACACGTTGGACGCGTACGCCAAACGCCAGGGTGCGCTTGACGAGAGCAAGTCGGAACGTCACCTCGGTTTGGAAGATACGCATATCATGCTGGTTGCCATGAAACATCACTTGGGTGTATTGCATGGCGAAGGCCGCGGTCCGTGGGGTGCGAATGGCAAGTCTGGCATCGGTGGCAAGCATTGCGGGCGCCGCTGGTAGCATTTGCGATTCGTGTCGCAGTTTCCTGGTTCTTCTTCCCGTGACCGTCCCGTTTTGGCTTTCCCTTCCGGCTTTTGTTACCCGTAACGCCGTTTTGCGGTTACAAAATGCGGATGCGATTGCGGATTTGCGGGGATGGAATGGGCGATTGCGGGGATGGTTTCGGTGGTTGCGGGGTTGGTCGGGCCTGGTTTGTCAAGTTTCGACACGCCGATGGAACGTTGGATTTCCAACGGTTCACGCGTT
>OGYW01000272.1_pt1 | contig 48030 bp, 41 predicted proteins | sample 1576621 | NCBI WGS metagenome assembly OGYW01 (sample SAMEA3541528, study PRJEB24748) | human gut metagenome | biome: human gut; feature: human-associated habitat; material: faeces | place: China | collected 2012 | reverse complement strand
GACATCAGACAAGAAGATGGAACCCTAAAATGGCTCCGTACATCTACACAGAGAGAAATGGCATCTACATCATCGACTTACAGAAATCTGTAGGCAAGGTAGACGAGGCTTACAAAGCAGTATCTGATATTGCAGCTGAGGGCGGCACCATTCTTTTCGTAGGTACCAAGAAGCAGGCACAGGATGCAATCAAGACCGAAGCAGAGCGCTGCGGCATGTTCTATGTAAATGAGAGATGGTTAGGTGGTATGCTTACCAACTTCAAGACCATCCAGAGCCGTATTGCAAGATTAAAAGAGATCGAGACAATGGCAACCGACGGTACATTCGAAGTACTGCCGAAGAAGGAAGTTATCGCACTTAAGAAAGAGTGGGAGAAGTTAGAGAAGAACCTTGGCGGTATCAAGGAGATGAAGAAGCTCCCGGATGCAATCTTCGTTGTAGACCCGAAGAAGGAGAGAATCTGTATTCAGGAGGCTCATACATTAGGAATTACCCTGATCGGTATTGCAGATACAAACTGTGATCCTGAGGAACTTGATTATGTGATCCCGGGCAATGATGATGCTATCAGAGCCGTAAAACTGATCGTTTCCAAGATGGCAGACGCAGTGATCGAGGCAAACCAGGGTGCAGAGATGACTGCAGAAGAGGCTGAGTCCGCAGAGGCAGATGCAGCAGAGGAAGCATAATAAGTTGGAAACAACGGGTGCCTGATTGGCAGGATCGCCCATATGTCAACAATCGGAAAGGGACGCGTGTTACGTCCCTTTCTGTGGCATAAAGATAAAGAATCAGGATAAATTATTTTTTGGAGGATGAGAAAATGGCAATTACAGCAGCTATGGTAAAGGAACTGCGTGAGATGACCGGCGCAGGCATGATGGATTGCAAGAAGGCATTAAATGAGACAAACGGTAACATGGACGAGGCTGTAGAGTTCTTAAGAAAGAACGGACAGGCTAAGGCTGAGAAGAAGGCAAGCAGAATCGCAGCAGAGGGTCTTTGCATGGTAGTGACCAAGGATGACCAGACAGCAGCGGTTGTTGAGGTAAACTCTGAGACAGACTTCGTTGCAAAGAATGCAACATTCCAGGAGTTTGTTAAGGCTGTTGCAACACAGGCAGTGAATTCCGATGCAGCAGACATGGATGCTTTCATGGCTGAGAAGTGGAATGAGGATGCCAGCAAGACTGTAAGTGAAGCACTGGTTGAGAAGGTTGCAGTGATCGGCGAGAACTTAAAGATCCGCAGATTTGAGAAGGTTGTAGCTGAGCATGGCTGTGTTGTACCGTATGTACACGGCGGCGGAAGAATCGGCGTTATCGTTGATGCAGACACCGATGTTGTAAATGACACTGTAAAGGAAGCAATGCACAATATCGCAATGCAGATCGCAGCACTCAATCCGAAGTATGTTTCCAGAGACGAGGTAAGTGCTGATTACATCGCTCATGAGAAAGAGATCCTCTTAGCACAGATCATGAACGATCCGAAGGAGTCCCAGAAGCCGGAGAAGGTAATCAACGGAATGATCGAAGGACGTATCAGCAAAGAACTCAAGGAAGTATGCCTGGTAGATCAGGTTTACGTTAAGGCTGAGGACGGCAAGCAGACCGTTGCCAAGTATCTTGAGGAAGTATCCAAGGCAGTTGGCGGTACTGTGAAGGTTAAGAGATTTGTTCGTTTTGAGACTGGCGAAGGTCTTGAGAAGAAGCAGGAAGACTTTGCAGCAGAAGTTGCAGCACAGATGAACGCATAATTTGATATTGTGCTAAACTGTTGAAGGATAATGACCCCTACGAATGGTGGAGACACTATTTGCAGGGGTCATTTTGTAAGAAAAAACCTTATCGAACCTGGTTATGATTCGATAAGGTTTTTGCGTCATAAAGTATAAATGCTACAGTCCCATGATTGCGTCGACCGGCAGAGCAAAGCTGACGCCGTGCGCCGGTGTGTCAATGCCGTGCTGCTTGCTGATGGCGGTCATGATTTCGGTCTTTTTATCCTTTGGAACGACGATGGCAAGGACTTCCTGCTCCTCCTGTAGAGCCATGCCGAAATGTTTGGCAACCTCCTCCGGACTGCAGCGCAGACCCTTTAAGATCGTTCCGCCGGTAGCGCCGGCAGCGCGCGCGGTGTACATGACATCATCGCTGTATCCCTGATTGATTGTGACAAGAATCATTGCATGTGTAATCGTTTCACTCATTTTTTTCACCTCTTTTTCTATCTCCGGCTCGGAGGAGTCCAAAGAACCGGAACCGAGAACTTTATAGAGCCATCCCTGAATGCCGGATAACGGTATGCTGACAGCGATACCGGTTCCTCTCTTGTGAAGCTGCAGCGCCTGATTCATCTCCGCCAGCAGCATCCGGGTGCGTTCCTTCGGGACGATGCATAACATGATGGTTTTGTGGGTGTCGCCGAGACCGCACAGATTCAGAAAATCGGAACTGACGGTGCCGACGCCGTGCATCTGGTAATAGATCGGGATGGAGGCATCGGTGAGAAATTCGGTCAGTTTATCACGGATATTGGAATCTATGATAATGACGAGGCACCGGAATGCCGGCATCTTTTTTTTATGTTGCATGGTATGATCCTGCATAATTATTCCTCCTCAATATCCATAATGGCATTGTCGTCGACATCGATCATGATAAGCGCGTCGGATGTCGCTCTCTTAAGCTTCAGCTGATACAGTACGCCCATGATCTGAATGGCAATTAACGGTGCCATTGCGACCATCGCCACGACGCCGAACGCATCGGTTACCACATTGCCGCCCACGGCGGTACATGCGCCCATGGCAAGCGGAAGAAGAAACGTGGAGGTCATGGGACCGCTGGCAACACCGCCGGAGTCGAAAGAGATACCGACAAATACTTTTGGAACAAACCGGGTGAGCACCAGAGCAATGATGTAGCCCGGAATTAAGAGCCAGTAAATGTTAAGTCCGGTCAGAACCCGGAGCAGCGCCAGCGCAACGGAAGCGGAGACACCGATGGAGAGACAGAGGTTCATCGCACTGCGCGAAATGGAACCGTTTGTCACATCCTCCACCTGCTTGTTGAGCACCTGCACGGCAGGCTCGGCTTTTACAATATAATAACCGATTAACGCGCCGATGGGAATCAGAACAAAGCGCCATGTCTGTGCGGCGAGATTGCTGCCGAGCAGACTTCCGACGGGAGCAAATCCTACGTTGACACCGGTCAGAAACAGGATCAGTCCGATGATGGTGTAGAGAAAGCCCATAAGCATCTTGATCATCTGGTTCTTGTGGTAGCGCCTGGAAATAAGCTGAAACAGTAAAAAGACGATCAGTACCGGAAGGATGGAAGAAATGACTTCCCTGCCATAGTCCGGCAACATATGTACAAACTGGCGCATGACATCCTGCATGGTCACAACATCCGGTATTTCGGTGGCATTGTAGGATGCACCGGCTGGATGGTAGAAAATACCGAGCAGGAGTACCATGGCAATCGGTCCGATGCTGCAGAAGGAGATCAGACCGAAACTGTCGCTCGAACCGTCCTTGTCACTTCGCGTGGAGGAGAGACCAACACCGATGGCCATAATAAAAGGAACGGTCATCGGACCTGTCGTCACACCGCCGGAGTCAAATGCGACTGCGATGAAATCAGCCGGCGCCGCAAAGGAGAGCAAAAACAGTGCAGCATAGAGGATACACAGCAGCAGGGGGAGGCTCAGCTTGAAAATGATACGCAAAACAGCGATGACCAGAAAGACACCGACGCCGAGAGCGACCGTCCAGATTAAGGTTTCGTTTGGAATAGAAGGAACCTGATTGGCGAGAACCTGCAGATCCGGTTCTGCAATTGTGATGATGACACCCATCACAAAGCAGACAATAATCAGAATCGAAAGACGCTTTGTCTTCATGATATGGGAACCGACACCTTCGCCGAGCGGCGTCATCGCCATCTCAGCACCCAGCTGGAAAAATGCCATGCCGATGATCAGCATGAACGCTCCGACCAGAAACAGGGCAATGGTTCCGGTCTCCATCGGTACGACAAAAATGCTGAGCAACAGCACAATGACGGTAATGGGAAGAACGGCGCTTACAGATTCGTCGAATTTCTCTTTTAATTTTTTGTTCAAAATAGCATCACACACTTTCTAGGATTCGGTTAATAGAGTTACCAGTTAAACAGTTCACAAATCAACTATTATTTTATCGGTTGTTGTGAAGAAAGTCAACCGAGTCGGAGTGATTTTTCTGAAATCTTAACACTTTTTTAATTGACTTTTATACAGATTTCAAATAAAGTTTCTATATAAACAGTTCACAAATCAACTAAAGCGAAGAGAAGGCATGAACCGGCGGAAAGGAGGGGGAACATGCTGGAGGACTTTTTTGAAAATTATTTTAAGATAGAGAAAGCATACCGGAAATACTTTCAGGATGAGATGGAGAAATATCATCTCACGCCGAACGAATTGCTGGTGCTTCTTTTTTTGGCACGCGACAACGGTGGATGCAATACGGCGCGGGATATTGCGCAGTACGAGGGGGTGTCCAAGGGACTGGTTGCCAGATCGGTGGAGAGCCTCGTGGAAAAGCAGTTTCTTGTGGTGGAACGGGATGCTGCCGATAAGAGAATCTGCCATTTATATCTCACGCAGCAATGCAGTGCGCTCACAGAGCAGATGACGGAGAAAAAAGCTGCGTTTTTTCGCAGGCTGGCCGAAGGTATTCCGGAGGAAGCGATTGCGACGACGGAACAGACACTGCGCAGGTTTATGGAAAATATATCCGCATCTATTGACAAGTCGTAAGTGCTTTGCTATCGTGAGGAAAGAGTCTTGGAATGGGAAAGGAGCAGGGAACATGCGCAGTGCAGATAGAAGAAAAGCATTTTTTGCGGTTTGCATGATGGCGGTTCTGCTGTTTTCCCATCTTGGTGTCTGTCTGTGGCAGACACAGATCGCCCAGGTGCAGAATCTGACGGCAGAGGCCGGAGGGGAAGCACAGGGTATTTTACGGACGACGGACTCCGATTATGTCTCAAACGCGTTCTCAGCGGAACCGGAAGCAGGATTGTCACAGAGTATGATTGTCGTGACGAGAAAAATGACCGGGACGGCGGAGCAGCGTCTTTTTTTTCATCTTTTTACTGCTGTTTTATTCAAAATAGCAGAGATTCCCTATGCAGAGGCGGTAGTGCTTACCGTCACGGCGGCGTGCATCTGCCTGGCAGGTTACCGCATGGTACGATTCGTGCACAATTCCGACGGTAAAAAAGATTTGCCCTTTTGGTTATCACAGGTATCAGAAGCGTCATAAGATTAGGATAAGAAAAGGGAAAAGAAGAAAATGGAATATAAAAATTTTTTTGCACTGCTGGGCGGGCTTGCACTCTTTTTGTATGGAATGCATCAGATGAGCGAGGGCTTAAATGCTGCCGCAGGTGAGAAGATGAAGCAGATCCTGGAGCGGCTGACAAAGAACCGCTTCCTTGGCGTGGGCGTCGGAGCAGCGGTGACGGCGGTGATCCAGTCATCCTCAGCCACCACGGTCATGGTCGTTGGCTTTGTGAATTCCGGGATGATGACTCTGCGCCAGGCGGTCTGGATTATCATGGGGGCAAATATTGGCACCACAATCACCGGTCAGCTGATTGCACTGGATGCGGGAGCCGTTGCGCCGCTTCTGGCTTTTTTGGGGGTGGTTCTGATTCTGTTTGCGGGAAAAGACCGGATCCGGTACACAGGCGAGATTGTGGCGGGGCTTGGAATCCTGTTTATCGGCATGGATATGATGGGGGAAGCCATGCAGCCGCTCTGTGATTCGCAGGTGTTCCTTCAGGCAATGACAAAGTTTGAACATCCACTGCTTGGAATCCTGGCGGGCGCGGCGTTCACGGCAGCCATTCAGTCATCCTCGGCTTCGGTCGGTATCCTGCAGACCCTGGCACAGGGAGGAGCCGTATCTTTCGCGGGGGCGGTGTATGTTCTGTTCGGTCAGAATATCGGCACATGCATTACGGCGGTTCTTGCTGCCATAGGCACCGGAAGAAACGCCAAGCGCACCACGATCATTCATCTTTCGTTCAATCTGATCGGAACGGTGGTGTTTACCGTGCTGTGCATGACAACACCGCTCGCTTCGCTGGTTGCGCAGCTGACGCCGGGACGGCCGGCTGCCCAGATTGCCAACATGCATACGATTTTTAATATCGGAACGACCCTGCTTTTGCTTCCGGCCGGAAATCTGCTGGCAGGGATGGCAGAGCATCTTCTTCCGGATAAGAAGAGCGAATCGCTTGCGGCGGAATAGAGAAAGGCAGCATGCAAAAAAGTGGAGGATGTATGGAATTCATAAAGAATGTCATAAGAGGAATTACGATCGGAATCGCCAATGTAGTTCCAGGAGTGAGCGGCGGTACGATCATGGTGTCGCTGGGGATTTATGATGAACTTCTGCAGGCGGTCACCGGATTTTTCCGTCATAAAAAGGAAAGCATCTTAAAGCTGTTTCCGTATCTGTTTGGAATGGGGATCGGAATTATCTGCCTTTCCTTTATGATCGGTTATCTTTTTGAGAATTTTCCGTTCCAGACCGCGATGCTTTTTATCGGACTGATTTTCGGCGGCGTGCCGCTCATCTGGCGCAAGGTGTCCAGGGGATATCCGAAGGTGCCGGAGCTGGCGCTGTTTTTGGGATTCTTCTGCCTGATGATTGGAATGCAGTTCCTTGGAAAAGGCAGCGAACAGGTTCTTGCCGCCGGTCCTGGGACGGCAGTGAAGCTTTTTGCGGTGGGGCTGGCTGCCGCGGCTACGATGGTCATTCCGGGGGTGAGCGGTTCGATGCTTTTGATGGCGCTCGGATATTACACGCCGGTCATTGACCATATCAATGCGTTCGTTGTGGCGGTGGTCATGCTGGATGCCGGGACGGCGTGGTACTGTCTTGTCCTATTAGTCCCGTTCGGATGCGGCGTGCTTGGAGGTATTTTTCTTGTCGCAAAGCTGATGGAATATCTGCTCTGCCGGTTTGAGAGGCTGACCTACTGGGCAATTTTCGGGCTGCTGGCGGCGTCCCCGGTTGCCATATTAGGGAAAATCCCGCTGCGCGGGACATCGCCGGCTGTCATCGCCTGGGGCGTGATGCTGTTTAGTGTGGGGGCGGTGGTCACCGGGCTTTTAGCTGGAGAAACATAAAAATTCAGAAAATACATGAAAAAGTGTAGAAAAATCATACGATTTTTTTGCGCTTTTTTCTTTGAAAAATACAAAAATGTGATACAATAGATAAAGTATTATGATTAACTTGGGGGTTCTACATGCAGGATAAGGATTCTGAGGCACTCCGCAATCAACGCAGGCGGAGAAAGCGGATTGCAAGAATGAAACATACCATAATCGCGATAATTGCCGGGTGGATCATCCTGTCCATGATTCTGATCATTTTTCTGCTTGTCCGGACGAGATCCATGGAGAGAAAGTTAGATGAACTCTGGCAGATGCAGCGGGTGATGAACCAGCAGGTGCCGGATACGGAGGCACTACCCCAGGAAGAGACCAGCGGCATGGATACGGAGACAGTGGCTGTGACGGCACCTGCATCCGGGATCGACGAGACAGACAATCTGGCACAGGATGGAGATGTACATAAAGTTTATCTGACGTTTGATGACGGGCCGTCTGAGAATACGGACGCCATTTTAGATGTGCTGTCGGAGTACGATGTCAAGGCAACCTTTTTTGTGGTCGGAAAAGAGGATGAGGCATCGGCAGCCATCTACCAGAGGATCGTGGATGAGGGGCATACGCTGGGAATGCATTCCTATTCTAATAAGTACAGTCTGATCTATCAGTCGGAGGATGCGTTCGAGGCGGATTTTCATCAGCTGCAGGATTATCTCTATGAGGTGACCGGTGAAAAGAGCCGCTATTACCGGTTTCCGGGCGGGAGCAGCAATCAGATCAGCAATGTGCCGATGAGTTCGCTGATCCGGTTTTTAAACAGCGAGGACGTCGTTTATTACGACTGGAACGTCTCGGCAGGCGATGCGGCAAATGCTGCATATACACCGGAAGAACTGGTCGAGAATGTTGTTTCAGATGTTTCAAAATACAAGACCTCGGTTGTGCTTTTGCACGACTCGGAAGATAGGTCAACAACGGTAGAAGCGGTAGGACCGCTGATCGAGGCATTGCAGGATATGGATGCCGAGATTTTACCGATTGATGAAGATACACAGGTTATCCAGTATGTCAAAGCCGACAGTGCCAGATGACCAGATTATAAATGGAGGTAAGAACATGGGATTTTTCAAGGACTTTAAGGATGATTTCTCACAGGCAGTGAATGAACTTATGCCAGGAGAAGACAATCTCGAAAGCACGGACAAGGATGATGACATGGTCGTGAACACACTGGAAGATGAAGTGGATGTGGCGAGCGAATTGTCGAAGCTGGATGGTCTGTTAGAGCAGGTAACGAAGCAGGAGCCAGCTTTGGAGCGGACACAGGCAGCAACGGTGGAACCACAGAAAACAAGAGAAGAATACACACAGCATGCAATGGCAGCAGCACAGGAGGAAAAGAAAATGGCTGATAATACAGTAACACCAGTACAGGTAGCACAGACAGGAGCACAGGCGGCAGCACCGCAGGAGAAGCCGATCGTATCGGATGAGGTTTCCGTGATTACAGAGGGAACGATTATCAACGGTGATGTAATTTCAAACGGATCTCTCGACATCAGAGGTCAGGTAGACGGAAATGTAAGCTGCAACGGAAAGCTTACCGTGACAGGTGTTGTCAATGGTAACAGCAACACTTCCGAATTCTTTGCGGATTCTGCACAGGTAGAGGGTGAAGTCGTAAGCTCCGGTACGGTTAAGATTGGTCTTGGTTCTGTAATTATAGGTAATGTAACATCCAACTCGGCAGTGATCGCAGGAGCCATCAAGGGTGACATCGATGTGCAGGGACCGGTTGTTGTGGATACTTCCGCAGTGGTTATGGGTAACATCAAGTCCCGTTCTGTTCAGATCAACAACGGCGCTGTGATTGAGGGATTCTGCTCCCAGTGCTATGCAGATGTGGATGTTCAGAGCCTGTTCAATGCCAAGAAAGGAAACTAAGCATCATGAAGAGAGTTCTGTTAAAGTTAAGTGGTGAGGCGCTTGCAGGTGATAAGCACACAGGATTTGACGAGCCGACAGTCACAGAGGTTGCAAAACAGGTAAAGCAGATTGTGGATGGTGGTACCGAAGTAGGCATTGTGATCGGCGGCGGCAACTTCTGGAGAGGACGCACCAGCGAGACGATCGACCGCACCAAAGCGGATCAGATCGGCATGCTTGCAACGATCATGAACTGCATCTATGTTTCAGAGATTTTCCGCTCTGTGGGCATGCAGACACAGATTCTGACACCTTTTGAGTGTGGAAGCATGACAAAGCTGTTTTCCAAGGATCGTGCGAATAAGTATTTTGCAAAGGGAATGGTTGTGTTTTTTGCAGGGGGAACGGGTCATCCATACTTTTCGACAGATACGGGAATTGTTCTGCGTGCGATTGAGATGGAGGCGGACGGAATCTACCTCGCAAAAGCGATTGACGGCGTGTATGATAGTGATCCGAAGCTGAATCCGAACGCAGTGAAGTATGATGAAGTCTCTATTCAGGAAGTAATTGACAAGAAGCTTGCTGTGGTGGATCTGACAGCCTCCATTATGTGTATGGAGAACCGGATGCCGATGTATGTATTCGGACTGAATGAAGAGAATAGTATCGTAAAAGCCATGACGGGAGAGTTTAGCGGCACGAAGGTTACGGTTTCTTAGAATTGATAGAAAGGCATGGTATATATATGGATCAGAGATTAGCGGTATTTGATGAAAAGATGGGCAAAACAATGAACAATCTTGCGGAGGAGTTCGGCGGAATCCGCGCGGGACGCGCCAATCCGCATGTGCTTGACAAGTTGAGAGTGGATTACTACGGTACTCCGACAGCAATTCAGCAGGTGGCGAATGTCAGTGTTCCGGAGCCGCGTATGATTCAGATTCAGCCGTGGGAGGCATCCATGGTAAAGGAGATTGAGAAGGCGATCCTTACTTCCGATCTTGGAATCAATCCTACGAATGATGGAAAGACAGTCCGTCTTCTGTTCCCGGAGCTTACCGAGGAGAGACGTAAGGAACTTGCAAAGGATGTAAAGAAAAAGGGCGAAAATGCGAAGGTTGCAATCCGCAATATCCGCCGTGATGCCAATGATTCCTTTAAAAAGCTTGCCAAGGAGGATGTCTCCGAGGATGAGATCAAGCAGCTGGAAGATCAGGCACAGAAGATGACCGATAAGTACATCGCAGATGTGGATCGTGCCGTTGAGGCAAAGACAAAGGAAATCCTTACCGTATAGTTTGGATAGATTTGAAACGAGAGGAGATACAGGTGTTTATGGAGGCATACATCTGTATCTTTTCCGTTATTTTGTATAGTTGATACTTCAGTACAGAGACGAGGGAGAAGCACAGGTATGGAGACGGGAAGAAAGATTCCACAGCATATAGCGATCATACTGGATGGAAACGGAAGATGGGCAAAGGCAAAGGGAATGCCCCGGAATTACGGACACACAGCGGGAGCCAGAAATGTCGAGACGGTATGCCAGGCGGCACATGATCTCGGTGTAAAGTATGTTACCATGTACGCATTTTCGACGGAAAACTGGAACCGCCCGGAGGGCGAAGTGGAAGCGCTGATGAAGCTTTTGGAAAGCTATCTGAAGAACTGCATTAAGACAGCAGACAAAAACAATATGCGCGTGCGCGTGATCGGCGATACGACGAGACTCAGTGAGCGCTTTCAGGAGCGCATCCGTGAACTGGAGGCTGCCTCCGCAAAAAATGACGGCTTGAATCTTCAGATTGCCATCAATTACGGCAGCCGCGACGAGATGACACGCGCAATGCGCCGTATGAGCGAAGATGTTGCGGCGGGGAAGAGAAAGCCGGAAGAGATCACGGAAAGTGTGTTTGAGGAGTATCTGGATACCGCAGGCATTCCGGATCCGGATCTTTTAATCCGCACGAGTGGGGAACTTAGATTATCCAATTTCTTACTCTGGCAGCTCGCATACAGTGAATTTTACTTTACCGATGTGCCGTGGCCGGATTTTCACAAAGAGGAATTAGAGCGTGCCATTGAAGCGTATAATAAAAGAGACAGAAGATTTGGCGGTTTGACGGACAATAAGTAGGCTGGACTGCCGGATGGAGGAGATATGTTTAAGACGAGATTATTGAGCGGAATCGTTCTTGTGATTGCCGCATTGGTATTGATTATTACCGGCGGGGATGTGCTGCTGGTGTCCACGTTGCTGATTTCCTGGATCGGGATGTTTGAATTATACCGGATTTTTCATATTGAGAAGTCTGCGCCGGGCATTGTCGGGTATGCAACGGCGGCGGTCTACTATGCGAATCTGCGCTTCGGCTTTCTGCCGGATCTGATGATGCTGGTTTTAGGTCTTCTGATCGTATTGATGTTCGTGTATGTGTTCACTTACCCGAAGTATCAGACGGAGCAGCTGCTCGCCGCATTTTTCGGCGTGTTCTATGTGGCAGTGATGCTGTCTTACGTGTACCAGACCAGAATGCTTAGCGCCGGAACCTACATTGTGTGGCTTATTTTTCTGTGTTCCTGGGGATGCGACACCTGCGCGTACTGTGTCGGCATGCTGATCGGGAAGCATAAGATGACGCCGAAGCTGAGTCCGAAAAAGTCTGTGGAGGGCGCCGTGGGAGGTGTGATCGGAGCTGCGCTTCTCACCGTGATTTACGGCATGGTATTTCGCGGGGCGATGGGAAGTGAAATGTCACATGTCTGGATTATGGCAGCCATCAGTGCGGCGGGCGCACTGGTATCCATGGTGGGAGATCTGACAGCTTCCGCTATCAAGCGCAATTACGGCATCAAGGATTATGGAAAACTCATTCCGGGACACGGCGGTATCCTGGATCGTTTCGACAGCGTCATTTTTACGGCGCCGCTCATCTATTTCCTTGCCGCTAATTTGATTGTATTGTAATTTTGGGAGAGACCTATGATGAAGATAGCTATTTTGGGATCGACAGGCTCCATTGGGACACAGACGTTAGATATTGTCCGGGAGCAGGGCGACATACAGGTGACGGCGATTGCGGCCGGAAGCAACATCAAAAAGCTGGAAGAGCAGATGAGAGAGTTTCATCCGCTGCTGGTATGCGTTTTTCAGGAGGACGCCGCCAAAGAACTGCGCGATCGCACGAAGGATCTGAATGTCCGCGTGGTGTCCGGCATGGATGGACTTCTGGAGGTGGCGGTACAGCCGGAGAGCGAGATCCTTGTGACGGCGATTGTCGGGATGCTCGGCATAAGACCGACGATTGCAGCCATTGAAGCGGGGAAAAAGATTGCGCTTGCGAACAAGGAGACGCTTGTGACGGCAGGCCATATTATTATGCCGCTGGCAAAAAAATGCGGCGTGCCGATTCTGCCGGTCGACAGCGAGCACAGCGCTATTTTCCAGTCGCTGCAGGGAGAAAACGGGAACCGCATTGCGAAGATTCTTCTCACGGCGTCCGGCGGACCGTTCCGCGGGAAAAAGCCGGAAGATCTGGCACACATTCAGGTGGAGGATGCGCTGCGTCATCCGAACTGGACAATGGGACGCAAGATCACGATCGATTCGTCAACGCTTGTCAATAAAGGCCTGGAAGTTATGGAGGCAAAGTGGCTGTTTGATGTGGAACTGGAGCAGATTGAGGTGGTTGTCCATCCGCAGAGTGTGATTCATTCTGCGGTGCAGTATGAGGACGGCGCAGTCATTGCGCAGCTCGGCACACCGGATATGCGTCTGCCGATCCAGTATGCGCTCTATTATCCGAAGCGCAGACCGCTCTCGGGCGACAGACTGGATCTGTTTGCATTGGGACAGCTGACGTTTGAGAGACCGGACACGGAGACGTTCCGCGGTCTTGCGTTAGCCTATCAGGCGATGCGCCGCGGCGGCAATATTCCGACGGCATTTAATGCGGCGAATGAAAAGGCGGTAGCGCTTTTCCTGGATCGAAATATTGCCTATCAGCAGATCCCGGAGATGATTGAATCGTGTATGGAGGCAGCTGATTTTATTGCCAATCCGACGGTTGATGAGATCCTGGAGACGGAGGCAGCCGCATATGAACACATTGCAGGCAAATGGGGAAAGGTTTTTGCATGAAGATTATTATCGCAATTCTGATATTCAGTCTTATTATTATTTTTCATGAACTGGGGCATTTCCTTCTGGCGAAGGCAAACGGAATCCGGGTGAATGAATTCTGTCTCGGACTGGGACCGAAAGTGTTTGGCATCACAAAGGGAGAGACGACATACTCCCTGCATCTGTTCCCGATCGGTGGAGCGTGCATGATGGAGGGAGAGGATACGGAGAGCGAGGACGGCAGGGCGTTCGGGAAAAAATCAGTCTGGGCGCGCATCAGTGTGGTGATTGCCGGGCCGGTATTCAATTTCCTGATGGCGTTTGTCTTTGCTTTTATTCTGTTATGCAATATCGGCTATGATCTGCCGGTGCTCGCCGGAGTGACGAAGGGATATCCGGCCGAGGAGGCGGGAATGCAGGCGGGAGATACAATCTTAAAGATTGATCACACCCGGATACATTTTTTCCGGGACATCAGCGCCTACACACAGTTTCATTCCGGGGACGCGGTCACAGTGACCTATGAGCGGGACGGAGAACGCTATCAGACGGTGCTCACGCCCAAATATAACGAAGAATACGGCTATTATATGTACGGCTTTCAGGGAAGCGCGCAAAAGACGAAAGGTTCTGTGCTTTCCAATTTAAAATACAGCGTATATGAGGTGGAATACTGGATCCGGGTGACGATTGACAGCCTGAAGTCTCTGGTGGGCGGAAAGGTGAGCGTCAATGACATGAGCGGTCCGGTCGGGATCGTCAATATGATCGGGGACAGCTATGAGCAGAGCGTGACGTACGGCTATTATATGGTATTTTTGCAGATGCTTTATATTGCGATCTTCTTATCGGCAAACCTCGGTGTGATGAATCTGCTGCCGCTTCCGGCGCTGGACGGAGGCAGACTATTGTTTCTGATTGTCGAGGTGATCCGCGGAAAGCGCGTCGATCCCGACAAGGAAGGCATGGTGCATTTTATTGGCATGATGCTGTTGTTTGCACTCATGTTCTTTACATTTTTTAACGATATCCGCAAGCTGTTCGGATAGAAAGGCAAAAAGATGACAAAAGTAGTGAAAATTGGCGACCGGGTGATCGGCGGAGGCAATCCGATCCTGATCCAGTCCATGACAAATACAAAGACGGAGGACGTGGCTGCAACTGTGGCGCAGATTCAGGCGCTTACCGCTGCCGGATGTGATATTATCCGCTGCGCCGTGCCGACCATGGAGGCGGCGGAGGCATTGACCGAGATCAAAAAGCAGGTGAGCATTCCCGTTGTGGCAGATATTCATTTTGATTACCGCCTGGCGCTTGCCGCGATCGAGCACGGTGCGGATAAGATCCGCATCAATCCGGGAAATATCGGAAGTACAGAGCGTGTGCGCGCAGTGGTGGATGCCGCAAAAGAGCGCGGTATTCCGATCCGTGTCGGCGTCAACAGTGGATCTCTGGAAAAAGATCTTGTGGAAAAATATCACGGTGTGACGGCGGAGGGGATTGTCGAGAGCGCCCTCGATAAAGTACATCTGATCGAGGATATGGGGTGTGACAATCTGGTCATCAGCATCAAATCCTCCGATGTGATGATGTGCGTGAAGGCACACGAGCTGATTGCGACACAGACGGATCATCCGCTGCATGTCGGCATCACGGAGTCCGGCACCATCATCAGCGGCAATATCAAATCCTCGATCGGGCTGGGACTCATTCTGCATCAGGGAATCGGCGATACAATCCGCGTATCGCTCACGGGAGACCCGTTGGAGGAGATCAAGTCCGCGAAGCTGATCCTGCGTACCTTAGGGCTGCGCAAAGGCGGCGTGGAGGTCGTGTCCTGTCCGACCTGTGGCAGAACCAGAATCGATCTGATCGGGCTTGCCAACCAGGTGGAAAATATGGTGGCAGACATCCCGTTAGACATCAAGGTGGCGGTTATGGGCTGCGTTGTCAACGGACCGGGTGAGGCAAAGGAAGCGGATATCGGTATTGCCGGAGGAATCGGAGAGGGACTTTTGATCAAGAACGGGGAAGTATATAAAAAGGTGCCGGAGGGCGAACTGCTTGAGGCATTGCGCTATGAGCTGCTGCACTGGAATGAGCAGCAGAAGTAGAACAGACTGAGGAAGAAGTGAGAAAAGGGCATGGCAAAACGGTTTTTTGATGTATTTCCATCACTGCAGGTAGAAGGCGACATGAAAAATCTGCTGACGGAGACGGAAGTAACAAAGGTGGGTATGAATCATGAGCGCAATCATCTGCGCGTCTATTTAAGCAGCACGCGTCTGATTCACAAGAAGGATATCCGCCAGTTGGAATCTGCCATTGCACAACAGATTTTTAAGGGCAGAATGATGCAGGTCAAGGTCATTGAAAAGTATCATCTCTCGGAACAGTATACACCAGAAAAGCTGCTTGATCTGTACCGCGACAGTATTTTAGAGGAACTGAAAGATTACAGCCTGATGGAATACAATCTGCTTCGGACGGCAAAGATGGAGTTTACGAGTGAAAGCCACATGCTGCTCACACTGGAGAACACCATTATCGCACAGACGCGTTCCCATGAGATCGTGGAGTTTTTAGAGAAGGTAATCTGTGAGCGATGCGGACTCGATCTGGCAGTGGAGCTTGCCTACGAGGAACCGAAGGAGAGCAAATACAAGAAAAACAGTGATCTGCAGATACAGTTTGAGATCAAAAACATCATGAAAAAGGTACATATCCGCAATGACGACGGGGAGAGTGTGCCGGCGGTTGCAGAAGGCGGTGCCGAGGCGTCTTCCGATGGCACAACAACATCTGGTGGTGCAGGCGGCAATGCCACCACAAATACCGTTTCTTCTGCAAAAAATACTGCAAAATCTGCAGAACATGCAGGAAAAACTGCAGGAAACGGCGAAAAAGGGAAGAAGGAATTCAAGCGCAGATTCGAGGGCGGCGGCCTTAAGAAGTCGGACAATCCGGATGTGATCTACGGACGTGATTTTGAGGATGAACCGATCGCGATCGAGAAGATTGTGGGAGAGATGGGAGAGGTGACGATCCGCTGCCAGGTCATGACGTTAGAGACCAGAGAGATCCGGAATGAGAAGACGATCGTGATTATGTCCGTGACGGATTTTACCGATTCGATTGTGTTAAAAATCTTTACCAGAAACGATCAGCTGCAGGAACTGCTTGACGGGGGACTCGCAAAGGGAGCGTTTTTAAAGATCAAGGGTGTGACGACGATCGACAAGTTCGACAGTGAGCTTACGATCGGTTCTGTGGTCGGCATCAAAAAGATTGCGGATTTTACGTCCACACGTGCAGACACCAGCCCGGAGAAGCGCGTGGAGTTGCACTGCCATACGAAGATGAGCGATATGGATGGCGTCTCGGATGTCAAGGATATTGTAAAACGCGCCATGAAGTGGGGACACAAGGCGATTGCCATCACGGACCACGGCGATGTACAGGCTTTCCCTGACGCGAACCATGCGGTTCCGCCGGATTCAGATTTTAAGATCATCTACGGCGTGGAGGCGTATCTGGTGGATGACCTGAAGGATATTATCGTTGACTCAAAAGGACAGAGCTTAAATGACAGCTATGTCGTATTTGACCTGGAGACAACCGGACTTTCGCCGGATAAGAATAAGATCATTGAGATCGGTGCCGTCAAGGTGGTGGACGGAGCTATCACGGAGCGTTTTTCGACCTTCGTCAATCCGGAGGTGCCGATCCCGTATAATATTGAGCAGCTGACGTCCATCAAGGATGACATGGTGCTCGATGCGCCCAGGATTGAGGAGATCCTGCCCGAATTCATGAAGTTCTGCGAGGGGACCGTCATGGTGGCACACAATGCGGAGTTCGATACCGGATTCATCCGCAAGAACTGCGAGCGCATGGGACTGCCGTTTGATTTTACCATCGCAGATACCGTGGCGCTGGCGAGAATCCTGCTGCCGCAGTTAAACCGTTTCAAGCTGGATACCGTGGCAAAGGCGGTCGGTGTATCGCTGGATCACCATCACCGGGCGGTCGATGACGCGGCATGTACGGCGGAGATTTTTGTCAAGTTTATCGAGATGCTTCATGAACGCGGCATGGAGACGTTAGACGATGTGAACCAGATGGGCGCGACGTCGCCGGAACTTGTGAAAAAGTTAAAGAGCCATCACGCGATCATACTGGCGACAAACGATATCGGACGCATCAATCTCTACCGTCTGGTCTCCATGTCACACCTGACCTATTTTCACAAGACACCGCGTGTGCCAAAGAGCGAATTTGTAAAGTACAGAGAGGGACTGCTGCTCGGATCTGCCTGTGAGGCAGGCGAACTCTACCGTGCGATTTTAGACGGCAGACCGGAGGAGGAGATCATCCGTCTTGTGAAGTTTTACGACTATCTGGAGATTCAGCCGATCGGCAACAACAGTTTCATGCTGCGGGATGAGAAGAGCGCCATCAACTCTGTCGAGGAGCTGCAGGATATCAACCGGCGGATTGTAAAGCTGGGCGAGACATTCAACAAGCTGGTGGTCGCCACCTGCGACGTGCATTTCCTTGATCCGGAGGATGAGGTATACCGCCGTATCATCATGGCGGGCAAGGGATTTAAGGATGCCGATGACCAGGCACCGCTGTTCCTTCGGACAACGGAGGAGATGTTAAAGGAGTTCGAGTATCTCGGAAGCACCAAGGCGGAGGAGGTTGTCATCACGAATCCCGGCAAGATTGCCGATATGTGTGAGAAGATCGCACCGGTGCGCCCGGACAAGTGCCCGCCGGTCATTGAGAATTCCGATCAGATGCTGCGTGACATCTGCTACACCAAGGCGCACAGCATGTACGGCGAGGAGCTTCCGTCCATCGTGAAGGAGCGATTGGACCGTGAGCTGAATTCCATCATTTCCAACGGCTATGCCGTAATGTATATCATTGCACAGAAACTGGTGTGGAAGTCCAACGAGGACGGTTATCTGGTAGGCTCCAGAGGTTCGGTCGGATCTTCGTTCGCGGCGACCATGTCCGGTATCACGGAGGTCAATCCGCTGCAGGCACATTACCGCTGTGCCTACTGCAAGTACAGCGACTTTGATTCGCCGGAGGTCAAGGCGTTCTCCGGGCGAAGCGGATGTGATATGCCGGATAAGATCTGTCCGGTCTGTGGCAAGAAGCTGGTAAAAGACGGGTTTGACATTCCGTTTGAGACGTTCCTGGGATTCAAGGGAAACAAGGAGCCGGATATCGACCTGAACTTTTCCGGTGAATATCAGAGTAAGGCGCATGCCTACTGTGAGGTTATTTTCGGATACGGTCAGACATTCCGTGCCGGAACGATCGGTACGCTGGCGGACAAGACGGCGTTCGGATACATCAAGAATTACTACGAGGAGCGCGGTGTCCACAAGCGGAACTGCGAGATTGACCGTATTGTGCAGGGATGCGTCGGCGTCCGCAGGACGACGGGACAGCACCCGGGCGGAATCGTCGTGCTTCCGGTGGGAGAGGAGATCAACACGTTTACGCCGGTACAGCATCCGGCGAACGATATGACGACAGCGACGGTAACGACACATTTTGATTATCACTCGATCGACCACAACCTGTTAAAACTCGATATTCTCGGACACGATGATCCGACGATGATTCGTATGCTGCAGGATCTGACGGGAATTGACCCGACAACGATCCCGCTCGACGATGAGTCGGTCATGTCCTTATTTAAAAATACGTCGGCACTCGGTGTGACGCCGGATGACATTCATGGAATTCCGCTCGGATGTCTCGGTATTCCGGAGTTTGGAACCGATTTCGCCATGCAGATGGTTATCGATGCCAAGCCGCAGGAGTTCTCGGATCTGATCCGTATCTCCGGTCTGTCCCACGGTACGGACGTATGGCTCGGCAATGCGCAGACACTCATCGAGCAGGGACTGGCAACGATTTCCACCGCGATCTGTACCCGTGACGATATCATGATCTACCTGATCCAGAAGGGACTTGACAGTGAGCAGTCTTTTACGATCATGGAGTCGGTGCGTAAGGGAAAAGGCTTAAAGGAAGAGTGGAAGACGGAGATGCGCGCGCATGATGTGCCGGAGTGGTACATAGATTCGTGTCTGAAGATCAAGTACATGTTCCCGAAGGCACATGCGGCGGCATATGTTATGATGGCATGGCGTATCGCCTACTGTAAGGTATATTATCCTCTTGCCTACTATGCGGCATATTTCTCGATCCGCGCGACGGGATTTAACTATGAGATCATGTGCCAGGGCAAGGAGCGTCTTGAATATTTTTACAAGGATTACACGCGGAGAAAAGATTCGCTCTCCAAAAAGGAGCAGGATACTTACCGCGATATGAAGATCGTGCAGGAGATGTATGCCAGAGGGTTTGATTTTACACCGATCGACGTGTACCGCGCAAAGCCGGATCGTTTTCAGGTGATTGACGGCAAACTCATGCCGGCGTTAAACACGATCGACGGTATGGGCGACAATGCTGCGATTGCGGTTGCCGAGGCGGCAAAGGACGGCAAGTTTTTGTCCAAGGACGACTTCAGGCAGCGCACCAAGGCGACCAAGACGGTCATCGATCTTATGGCAGATCTGGGACTGCTCGGCGAACTGCCGGAGTCAAATCAGCTGTCGCTGTTTGATTTTGCATAAATTGATATTTGTAATAATTTCTACGAGGAGAATGAATTATGAAAAAGAAGAGTGTAGTAGCATTATTAACAGCAACAATGGTGATCGGAATGACAGGGGCAGGTTGTGGCGATAAGCAGCTTGCGCTTGCAACAGATAAGGTAAGTGTCGAACTGGGATCTGAACTTAATACCGATGTAGCAGCTTATATTTCAGATGCGGATATCGCAGCGGAAACAGCAATTGATTTTGGGGCTGTTGATGTAAGTAAGCTTGGATCTTATATGGCAGTAGTTACCTATAAGGATCAGACGGCGTCCCTTGAAGTTGACGTAGTAGATACCACAGCGCCGAAAGCAGAGGTGGTGGACCAGGTTACAGTTGGTGTAGACGAGCCATTGTATGTGGAGGATGTTTTAACGAGTGTAACCGAGCTGACAGGGAATGTAACGGCAACATTTGACGATCTGACAGATGAGTCTACCGAAGCTACTGAGGAAGTAGAGACCACTGAGGGTGTAGAGTCTACCGAGGATGTGGAGACCACTGAGGACATGGAGGTTACTGAGGACAAGGAGGTCACCGAGGAAGTAGAGGTCACCGAAGCGTCAGAAGATCTGGGAACCTTTGTGTTAAACGATGTAACTATAACGAATGATGTGATGGTTTTTGATACGGTGGGAGAGTACAGTGTAAGATTAACGCTTGCAGATGATACTGGAAATAGCGAGCAGGTAGAAGTGCCGGTACTGGTAGGCACAGAACCGACATTTTGGGGAATTGAGGATCTTACCGTAACAACTGGGACAGAGGAAGTGGACTATCTTTCGGGTGTAACGGCAACGGACAGCAATGGGAATGATCTGACAGATAAGATCGCATGTGATGACAGCAAAGTAGACCTGTCTTTGGCAGGAGAGTACGAGATTACTTACACGGTAACAGATGAGAACGGGTTTACTGCAAAGCAGACAGCCAAAGTGACAGTTGCAGATGGAAAGACCTCTAAAAAGGATACCAAATCTGCTACAACAAAGTCGGAGACAACAAAGGCTGAAACCGGATCAACCAATAGCAGTGCTACAAATACTGGAAGCAGTAATACTGGAAATAGCAACAGTGGAACGTCTGGAAGTAGCAATTCCGGAAATAGCAACAGTGGAACATCTGGAAGCAGCAATTCCGGAAATAGCAATAGTGGAACATCTGGAAGTAGCAATTCTGGAAATAGCAACAGTGGAACGTCTGGAAGTAGCAACAGCGGAAGCAATAATACCGGAAGCAGCGAGAGTGGAAGCACAACACCGAGTGGTGACAGCGGAAGTACCGACAATGGAAGTTCTACACCAAGTGCAGACACTGGAAGCAACAACGGTGGAAATTCAAGTTCAGATGGAACAATGTCAGTTCCGGATTATGCCATTCCTGGAGATCCGTCACTTGGTGATAATACAGGAACAGGTGGAAATGGCGGAGGAAATTCCACAGATGGACCGGATTCTAATTTTTAGTTAAATGAGGAGGTAAAATATGTACTATGAGCGGAAGCTCAGAGATAAAAGAAAGATAATATGGCAATTAATCCTAGGATTATTATTCATAATGATGTTGATGCATACGGATAGGGTTATGGCTGAAATATCATCTGAAAGAGCAGCAAATGTAGTGCAAAAGAGTGAAACAAATTATTTGCCAACGGGACAGAACGGAGAAAATACGGCAATAGGGCGGTACTCATTGAATTACACAGGCAATATAAATGTCTATTCCTCACCGTCACCGGGGAATGATGATGAATCTTATTGTAGTCAGACGTTATCGGGATGGTCTAATAGTTCGATGGCGACGCTGCATGGTGATAATAACACGACTCATATTGTAAAAGCGTATTTGCTATGGGAGACCCGGAAAAGATATAATAAAGATGACTATAACGCAAATCATGTAAGTTTTCTTATGCATGATGGCAGAACTCGTTGGAACATATATCCCAACTGGGTCTATGTAGATGATCGCAGCTCGCGGTATGTTTCTGGATGGGAGCAGTCCCGCCCCCGAATTTACTGCAACGTTGCGGATGTAACAACTATCGTTAAAACGTACGGGTATGGTGATTACTATGTAGCCAATATACCGGTATGCCGTGCATCTGATCTCTGGGAGCAGGATATCCTATAGCATTACCTGCAGTATCAGAGGTTTGCAGGATCAGTTTAATAACAGTGATGCTTTTAACGGGTATTTGCGATCAGCAGGAACGAATATATCCAGTGGTGAGGAGCTTTCGTGCGTCTATGAAGTTATGCATCTACATCAATGCTGACGCTGGATTTTAATTCAACTGTGATGCGGTCATCCCAGATGGTGATCTGCTTGATCCAGCATCGCACCAGTTCTTCCTGTCCCTGCAGGTAAATATCTTTCGGAATAATGGCTTCGTGGTCGCCTTCTACATAGTATTGTGGAACAAGATCGTTATTTTTAACTCTGGTCTTGTTTAGAAAGTCGGTGGTGTAGGTTTTTTGGAGCAGAGCATCGCCGATGTATTTTTCGTTACGGAGAATTTTGTTGATGGTGCTTGTTCATAAATATTCCTTTCTTCCGCAAAGGGCGTATAAAATTCAAAGTTTCGTCATAAAATCGTCATAAAATAATCCGTGTAAATGCTTGCAATCGCAAGCAAATGCGAATATAATAAAGAAAAAGGAGGCAATACTATGGCAAATACATCCGCTGTTTATGCAAGAATAGATACCAATCTCAAGGATAATGCTGAGAGCATTCTTTCTCAGCTTGGCATTTCTCCATCCAGTGCAATTCAGATGCTTTATAGCCAGATCGTACTGAAAAAGGGTATGCCGTTTGAATTGAAACTTCCTTCTTCTAAACCATTAGCTGTTGGTGCAATGACCAGAGAAGAACTTGATGCAGAACTCCAGAAGGGTGTTGATTCCATCAAAGCAGGAAAGGTATATTCTGCAGATGAAGTCGACGCGGTACTTGCAAAGGAGTTTGGCATATGACGGATAGATACAATGTCGGCTATTCTGTAGATGCACTTGGTGATTTACGTGAAATCTATTCGTATATTGCGAATGAACTTCTTGTTCCGGAGACGGCCGCAGCTCAGCTGGGGCGCATACGAAAGGAAGTTCGTTCATTGGATTTCATGCCAGCTCGTTATACGTTAGTTGAATGGGAGCCTTGGCATTCGATGCAAATGCATCAGCTTCCGGTAAACAACTTTATTGTGTATTATCTTGTCGATGATAAAGAGAGGACAGTTACAGTAGCACGAATATTCTACGGTGGTCGAGATATCGAAGGAATTATAAATTCAAATAAATAAACAGAAGTGGAGCTTTTTGTGTGAAAACAAGAGCTCCATTTTTATATGAATAAAATTCCTCTGTCATCATAGACAGAAGCGCCTGTATTATTTCCACAGCGGATCGCACGGTCAAGTCCCATGATAGTGGCGACGGCTCCGTCGATTTTTTCTGTGGATTTTTCTTTGTCAGCTTTTATATTGCCTGCCGGGTCAGTGCGGATATAGATATTATCCATCATCCAACGGAGTACCGGATGACCACCGTGGGCCATCTTTTGCTCTAGCGTTAGCTTCATAAGTTCCTTTGTTGGCGGGGACATATCCTTAAATCCCTGACCGAAAGGAACAACAGTAAAGCTCATGCCCACTTGATGACAGATTCATCCTCCAGGGCAAGAAGAACTTCTTTTGGAATCTGTTCTCCGCAGGCAAGGTCAATGACCCGAACGGGCTGGCTGTCTGCGCTATAGGCAAAGAGTAAGATTTCAAAATTGGAAGACTCCACATAACGATAGACGCCTGTTTTTTGAAGAGGCACATCACTGTAGGTCTCAATATCAATACTGAGTGTTTCCATGAGATTGTTCTTTCTACAAAACAGGCAGCAGAGAAATCCCTGCCGCCTGCCGTGTTACTGTTTATCTTTATTGGATTTGTATTTATTGATGTCACGGCGGATGTGGTATACCGCATAGCGGATAAGATAGAGAGTAATTTTCCCTACGTTATAAATGATGAAGCCATAGACCGCTACAAAAAAGGTGTATGCGATGACGTTAGCAATAAATAGATTTAAGATTTCTGCAAATTCATTCATAGATTGTCTCCTTTTGTCGAAAGAGGTGCTGGCGTAAGTAAAACCACCGCCAGCAGGTTTATAGATTACTTAAAGTCTTTCATGCGTTTTTCATGGTATTCGAGATCACGCTTGTCCTTTTCCTGTTCACGCTTTTCGCGTTTGTGGTCATTGATGATACTCTGAATCATAGAGATTGCAGTAGTAAGGCCAACACACGCGAAGCAGCCGATACAGATGTTTACAAGAATTGTGCTAATCATGATTGTTTCCATAGTTTGTCACCTCCGTTAGTCAAGAAAATCATCATCGTCATCAGTTGCAAAGTCAGATTCAGCAGAAGCCTTACCACCAAGAGGCTCGCCATCACGAATCTTCTGCAGATTGTAAAGGCCACAGGCGATGCCCTTATTACCAGAGCTGTTGAAAGCATAGAAGCTGATGCTGGCACGACCGTAGACTCCAGAGTAAACCTCAGAACGAGTGAGGATAGGATTGCGGTCTGCATCCACAATGCCCGGAGCAGAAGTGGCGTTGGCATTTACAAAGTAGCTGCCAGCGTAAGCAGGGTCGTCCGGTCTTTCAAGATCTCCGTCACGAAGAGGAGTCTTAAGTACGGAAAGTGCCGGTACAGACTTGCCGTTGCCCTTGAGCTTGGATTCACCTTCACGATATGCAGCCTCGATAGCAGCTTCAATCTTTGCGACAGTCTTGGTGTCAGATTTGGGGATGATCAGGCTGACACTGTACTTTGGAGTGCCGCCGTTGATGGATTTCGGTTCCCAGACGTTGGCGTAACTCCAGCGTGTGTTAGGACCGGTGATAACCTTCATGGGATTTGTCATTTTTGCATTTTTACTCATTGTCATATTCCTCCATAAAATCATTTTTTGCTGTGTTCATTGCCGGGCGTTTATCGCTCTCCGGCACAAGAGTAGGTTTGCCTTGTGGCTTTTCGATATAGGCTGCAAGGAGCTCTTCGAAGCGAGACTTACCAAGCAGCTTCTTTTCGTAAGGGTCAAAACCAGCAGCTTCGACAGCTTTCGATACGGCGTTTTCGTTGGTATATCTGCGGTTGGAGCGACCCTCGACCAGCTTCCAGCCAGTCCATTCTTTACCGCTGATTGCCTGTTGGAGTGCATACTCCTTGATGTCATTGGCCCAAGCGACCAGTTCGTCGAAGTTCGTCGACACGGGAGAGGATGACTTCAATTTCCGAATCTTTCAATAGGGGTGGCAGTTTGAACTCGTGCTGTGCGAGTAGAAGATTGGCTTCAGCTCTGGCTCGGCATTCATGCTTTGCTTTACAGAATCCGCACCATTCACCACACAGGAAGTTTCCATCACCGGCAAAGGCAAGGTCTGCGGTAGGTTTCAGAACTTCATCGGCCCATTGATACAGGTCATCCTTGCTGACTTCGTAGGTAGAAATGTTCTGGCGTCTGGGCTGATAGATGGTCATGCTGACCGTATCGATGTCATAGATGTCATCGAAGAGCTCCAGAGCGCCAAGGGCGTAACACTTCATCTGCGGATTGTCTTCAGCGGATACGAGAATTCCAAGACCGTGCTTGTAGTCAATTACGTGCATGGTATCGTCGCTGATGAGAATGGCATCAGATGTTCCGAAGCCTTGTTCTACCCAACGGGAGAAGTCCACTCGCTGTTCAATCAGAACAACAGGGTCGGAGCAGGTCTGCTTAGCCTCTTCCAAAAGCTCCATGATGAAGCAGGCATACCCGGTAGCACAGTCATCCATTTCAGCGTTATACCAGTCGAGATTCTTAGTAGGATCTGTAGCTTTTATGCCGAGTGCTTTGCGGAGCTTGTATTCACAAAGAGAGTGGGCATCGGAGCCTTCTGCAGCATAGTTGCTGCTTTTATCCTCATAGGTTTCGCAGAGCCTTGCTGATGGTGGGCAGTGAAGCCAGCGGTCAGAAGAGGATGCGGAGAGGATTGCATGTCCTTTAGGTGGCATATTAGAGCACCTCCGCTTCCCTGAGCAGGGCTTCATAATGTTTCGGGTCTACGAGTGACAACTTGCTTGCACCGTACTTTTTTAGAAGTTCTCGAATTTCAGCTGTATGTCCGGCACGAGATTTATCAGCCAGAACAGCTCGAACCGCCTCAAGGGTCAGTGCAGGTTTTGTTTTCTTTTCAGGTCTAGCAGCAATATTTTTAGCTTGCTGCTTATCATCAGATGAAAACTGCTGTGTGAGCCAGTTTGCTGCATCATTAATAGCAGTGGCAGCATTTCTCAGCTCTTCGATGGTCATAGCCATATCGTTCATTTTTGACATTTACTTTTCCTCCTTCCTCGGATTGTCTGTGTGCGGCGATGATTCTGAGATTCTTCGCCATTCTTGCAGATACCTGGCTGATTGCAGTGAGAGTAACAATCACTTCTGCGTCAGTGCCGCTTCTGTTATGAAAATTCCGATTCACGATGTTCACCTCGCTTTCTGTAGGTCGCTTTGTTTCGCCTTACACTACTCAATGGAGATGAGATGGCCGTTTGGCCGAAAAAATGTAAAAAAGTTTTTGAAAAGAAAAATCGTCCCCTGAAAAATCAGAGGACGACCATTCATATTAGATGTAGTCCTTAAGCTCGGAGCGGAGCTTCTGGAACAGCTTGTCCCTGCGATACACGAATGTATTACGAGAGAGGCCCATTTCCTTGCCGCAGTCACGTTCCGATTTTCCTTCCATAATAAGCTGGCAGATAAGACGGCCTTCCGGGTCCAGCTCATTCAGCTTTGCGTAGAGGGCATTAAGAAGCTCTGCATCCTCTAATACTTCAGCGATAGCTGCAGATTCATCCGGTACATCGTCAAGCCAGCTCTTTTCGTTTCCGTCACTGTCGCTAATGGTGTTGTCGAGAGAAAGCTGATCGCCAGCTTTGGCATAAGGACAGGTTAAGCAATCCATGTCGCATAAGTAGCGCTTGCTTGCAGGGCAGACACAGCGGCCATGTTCCTGCTGACGCTTGCGATAGGCGTTGATGTCACGGTAGTAGTTCGTGTAGAACTCCTTGTTGACATCCACCCGGCTTTTGGATTCCTTAATATAGATACGATACTCTTTACTCTGATTGTCTTTGTTTGCCATAACATTTACCTTCGTTGGCTTCATATTTGAAGCGGAGATAACCGTTATGGCTGCCAGTGTTTTTCATAAGATGGTCACCTCATGCGGATAACTCCGCTTCTTTCCGGTGACTAGCCGTTCGTAAGCTGGCACTCTATTGATATGTTCTCTTGTTCATCAACTACGAACACACCACGTGGCCACGAAGATGGTGAGTTGATGAACAAGTCAGACTGGTTAACGTCTTGTCCGAGACGAGTTTTTAATAACTATCTTAAATATGCCAGATTTCAAAATAAAAACCTCAGACATGCCTATGTCCGTTTTTAGGAATAATGAGATGATTGATGGAACGGATAATGATTGAAAATCCTGGATTTACAAAAGAAAAGACCGGACATATACATGTCCGGCTACCAAAAAATAAATATGAACGAATAGTAAAATTTCTAAGAAAAATAACAACAAATATAAGCAAATAACAAGAAACTACTTGTTTTTGCTGGTAGAAATGACTATAATATTATTGGGTAATTGTATCTATACGTAATTTCGTGAGGTGAAATATGGAAGATAAGTTGAATGATAAATGGATAAACATTGAAGAAGCTGCTGAATACCTAGGTGTCAAGCCAGTGACGCTCCGAGGATGGATACGTAATGATAAAGGAATACCAGCACACAAAATCGGGAAGCAATGGAAGTTTAAATGTTCTGAACTTGATGTGTGGGTTAAAAGTGGAAAAAGTGCTATCGAGTAATTGATACAGTAAATAAATGACAAGGAGATTCTGGCAATGGCAGTAAAGAAAACAGAACTATATAGCTCCCTTTGGGCGAGCTGCGATGCATTGCGCGGAGGTATGGACGCATCACAATATAAGGATTACATACTTACACTTTTATTTATGAAGTATGTAACTGATAAGTACAAAGGACAGAAATACGGAGATTTGACTGTTTTTGATAAGGCAAATGATCCGAATCCTGACCCTGAGAAAAGAACAGGATGTTCTTTTGATGATTTTATAGCACTAAAAAATAAGAAAAACATCGGTGAAGGTATAGATAAGATTATCGCTCGCCTAGCTGAAGTAAACGAAGGATTGAAGGGCGTTATAGATATTGCTCATTTTAATGATGAAGCAAAAATAGGTAAAGACAAAGAGATGGTTGATAAGCTTACTAAGCTTATTGCAATTTTTCAGAGTCCTGAACTTGATTTTTCAAAAAACAAAGCAGAAGGCGACGATATTATTGGTGACGCTTACGAATATTTGATGCGTAACTTTGCGTCTGAAAGTGGAAAGAGTAAGGGACAATTCTACACTCCGGCAGAGGTATCTCGAATTCTTGCAAAAATTATCGGTATCGATAAGTGTACAGACCATGATGCAACCGTATGTGATCCGGCTTGTGGAAGTGGATCTTTGTTAATCAGAGCATTAGCAGAAGCTCCTTTTGAAATTTCAGGCTATGGTCAGGAAAAAGATGGTTCTACAGCTGGTTTGGCAAAGATGAATGCGGTTCTTCATAACAAAGCTACAATTAGAATTATGGCAGGAAACACATTCTCAGATCCTCAGTTTATAAAAACTGATAACCCATCAGAACTTGAGCGATTTGATTATATTGTGGCAAACCCTCCATTCTCTCTTAAAAACTGGTCCGATGGATTAAAAGAGTTTGGGCGATTTTATGGATATGGGGATAGACCACCTGAAAAGAATGGTGATTACGCTTGGTTAATGCATATTTTGAAAACCCTGAAGTCTACTGGTAAAGCAGCAGTAATTCTTCCTCATGGAGTATTGTTTAGAGGAAATGCTGAAGCAACTATCAGACAGACAATTGTTGATAAAGGCTGGATTAAAGGAATTATCAGCTTGCCTCCGAACTTATTTTACGGAACGGGTATTCCTGCTTGCATTCTCGTAATTGATAAAGAAGGTGCGGAAAACCGCGCTGGTATATTTATGATTGATGCAGGCAAGGGCTATGTAAAAGATGGAAGCAAGAATAGACTCCGTGAACAGGATATTTATCGTATTGTAACTACTTTTAATGAGCAGATTACAACAGATCCTAAATATGCTCGTTTTGTACCAAACAAAGAAATTAAGGAAAAGAATGGGTACAACTTAAATATTTCTCGTTACATTGATTCTTCTGACCCGGAAGATATTCAGGATATCTATGCGCATATTCATGGTGGTATACCAGCAGCGGATATTGATGCACTAGAACGTTTCTGGACTGCATTTCCGACTCTGAAGAATGAACTTTTTGGTGTGTTTAGTGAAGGATACTATAAGCTGAATGTAGAAGAAGATGTGATTCGTCAGACAACATACTCTAACGCAGAATTTGCTGTTTATGGAGAAATGATTGATGAAGCATTCGCAAGTTGGAAGTCTTACGCAGATTCTAAACTTAAGAATTTGAAGGCTGGCGTGTCTGCAAAAGAACTGATTATTGAATTGGCTCAAGCTATATTGAAAGAGTTTGAGAGCCTTTCACTTATTAATAAATATGATGTATATCAGGTACTTCTTGCTTACTGGAATGAAGTGCTTAGTGATGATGTTTCTTTGATTATCTCCGACGAAGCTGGTTATGGCGTTGCAAGAGAAACAGAAAACATTATGAAAGAAACAAAGAAAAAAGATGATGATGGGAATCCGGAATTGAAAGTTGCAGGATGGGAAGGAAAACTTATTCCCAAAGCGCTTATTATTTCCGAACTTTTCCCGGAAGAGAAAAAAGCGATGGATGACCTTGTTGATTTTGTTGTAGAAACAGATTCTCGCCTTATGTCTTTAGTTGAAGAATCTGCAGAGGATTCCGTTTTGTCCGATGTGGCTGAAGGTGGAAAAGTTAAGAGCAAGGATATCCAAGAAAAGATGGATGAAATCATGAGCCATGTTCATACTCCGCTGATTGATGGACTAGTCAAATTACAGGGCATGCTTCCTATGAAGAAAAAGGAGTATGTGGATTATATCAGTAACAATATTATTCTCGAAGTGGCTTATACAGAAAAAGGTACTGTGACAAAGACATCCGTTGCATATGCATTGGCAATGGCACGCGCAGAAGCACCAGCTCCGGAAGCATATGCAGATGATTATGCAGAGTTGAAAGCTGCGTTTGAATTAGCTAAGAAGTCCGAAGAATCAACAAAGCTTATCAAGGAGATGGATAAAGAACTTGACGAGAAGGCTCGTGAGAGATATGCAACTTTAACAGACGATGAAATCATAGATTTACTGGTAAATAAAAAATGGTATTACACCATCGGTACAGGTATTAATGATTTGTATGCAGCAATCTCCCATCAGCTTGCAGACCGCATTATTGAACTTTCTAAACGTTATGAAAATACTCTTCCTGATCTTATGAAGCAGACTGCTGACTATGAGGCAAAGGTCAAGAGTCACCTGGAGAGGATGGGCTTCAAATGGTAAGAGAATTAAAACATACGGAGATTGGTGATATTCCAGTAGACTGGGAACTCCAAACATTTGACGAAACGTTTAGGGTGATATCCAATAATACTCTGTCACGTGAAAATTTAAATAATCGTGGTGGTGCTGTAAGAAATATTCATTACGGTGATATTTTAACAAAGTTTCCGGAGGTATTGGACTGTAGTGAAGATGAAATTCCATTTGTAAATGATTTATCGTTGTTGTCTTCATCGACTCAATTACTTCAGGATGGAGACGTTGTTATTGCTGATACTGCAGAGGATGAAACTGTTGGAAAAGTTACTGAGGTACAGAATCTCGGTGATAGTAAACTTGTTGCAGGACTTCATACCATTCCATGTAGAGTGAAAAAAGGTGATTTTGCTCCGGGGTGGTTAGGATGTTACATGAATTCCGATTTATTTCACAATCAAATATTGCCATATATAACAGGTATAAAAGTGGCATCAATATCAAAAGGAGCTATTTCAGAGACGTTGATATTGGTACCTCCATTTGATGAACAGGAGAAAATAGTACAATCATTAAATAAAATACAGTTATTAATGACAGCAGAAACAAAAGTTGTAAATAAGATAAAGCTTGTTAAAAATGGATGTTTATCGAAAATGTTTCCACAAAAGGATGACACAGTTCCAGAAATGCGTTTGCCAGGATTTACTGAAGCTTGGGAACAGCGTAAGTTGGGTGAACTTACAATATATCGTAATGGAATAGGGCATGAAGAAAAACAATCTGAAAGCGGAAAATATGAGTTGGTAAATTTGAATTCTATCTCTATTGACGGTGGATTAAAATCTTCTGGAAAGTTTATTAATGAGGAAGTAGAAACACTTTTAAAAGATGATTTAGTAATGGTTCTTAGTGATGTAGGACACGGTGATTTGCTTGGAAGAGTAGCTATAATTCCTGAAAATGATAGGTTTGTGTTAAATCAGCGAGTGGCTTTATTAAGAAATAATAGTTCTGTGGATAGCAATTATTTATTTTATTATATTAATGCTCATCAGATATATTTCAAAAAACAAGGTGCGGGTTCATCTCAATTGAATATATCACGAGGGAGTGTAGAAAACTTTGAAGTTTTATTACCACATAATGATGAACAAAAGAAAATTGGTATGTATTTATCGAACATAGACCACCTCATCACTCTTCACCAGCGTAAGTGTGATAAATATTCGAATATTAAAAAAGGTATGATGAGCGACTTGCTTACAGGGAAAATACGATTAGTTTAGGAGGAATGTACGCATGAGTATTGGCGACACAGAAAGAGCTACCCAAGATCGTGTGGTTAGCTTCTTTAAGGATAGAGATATCCTTGATTATGAATACGTAGGCAATTTAAAAGATGCCGCAAACAAGAACATCCGTGAAGACCGTCTTCGTGCGTACTTGCGCCTTAGCGGTTACAGCCAGAAATTGATTGACGGAGCTGTTTCTGAACTGGTAAAAGCAGCAGATGATATGACACATGGTTTGTACGATGCAAATCATAAAGTCTATTCTCTTTTGAAGTATGGTGCCAAGGTAAAGGAAACAGCCGATGGAGCACCAAAGACGGTTTATTTCATGGATGTGGAAACACCTACAAATAACGACTTTGCGATTGCCGAGGAAGTTACAGTAGTTGGTCGTCAGGAAAAAAGACCAGACCTTGTAATTTATGTGAATGGTATTGCGATGGCGGTCATTGAATTGAAGAAAAGTAGTGTATCTGTTTCTAATGGTATTCGACAGAATTTAACAAACCAGAAGGATGGATTCATTGCACCGTTCTTTACAACTATGCAGTTCTGCATGGCTGGCAATGAAACAGAAGGTCTGCGTTATGGAACAATCCTGACTGGCGAAAAATATTATATGGAATGGAAACCAGATGGATTCCATGAAAATGAGGATGAGCGTGACCCAGAGGATGCACGCATCATGGCTTATTGCGAAAAACTGGACAACCTTCTTTTACAGCAGATTTACCAGATGTTTGATAAAAAGCGTTTTATTGACCTTATTGAAAACTTTGTTGTGTATGACAAGGGAATCAAGAAGGTGTGCCGATACAACCAGTTCTACGGTATCAAGCGTACACAAAGGCGATTGGCAAAACAGCGCGGCGGTATTATTTGGCATACTCAAGGTAGTGGAAAAACACTTACTATGGTCTGGCTTTCAAAATGGATTCTTGCAAATTGTGAAGAAGAGAATCCTCGTGTGCTTATCGTTACAGACCGAGACGAGCTGGATGAACAGATTGAAAAAACTTATATCGGTGTTGATGAAAAAATAACCAGAACAAAGAGCTGTGATGATTTGCTTCAGAAATTAAATTCTTATGATGATTCATTGTTGTGTTCATTGGTGCATAAGTTTGGCCGTCGTGGTGGTGAAGCCACAGAATCTGATTATGATAAGTATATTGATGAGTTGAAAAAAGCACTCCCTGCAGATTTTAAGGCAAAGGGTAAAATTTTTGTATTTGTAGATGAGTGTCACAGAACTCAGTCTGGTAAATTACATGCAGCAATGCAGGCGATTATGCCAAATGCAATCTTTATTGGTTTTACCGGAACACCGTTATTAAAGAAAGATAAGAAAACAAGTATTGAAGTGTTTGGAACATACATCCACAGCTATAAGTACAATGAGGCTGTACGTGATGGAGTTGTTCTTGACTTAAGATATGAATACAGAGATATACCACAGGACATTACAGCACATGACAGAATTGACCAGTGGTTTGATGTTAAGACTCGTACACTCTCAACCAGAGCTAAAGCTAAGTTGAAAGAAAAATGGGCCAGCATGCAGAAGATTTATAGTTCCCGTTCAAGACTGGAGCGAGTAGCTTGGGATATTATTCAGGACTTTGATTTGAAGCCTCGTTTAATGGACGGAAATGGAAATGCAATTCTTGTTGCTGATTCTATTTATACAGCTTGTAAATATTATGAAATTTTCCAGCAGCGTGGTTTTAAGAAATGCGCAATTATCTCTTCTTATACACCACAGGCTGGTGACCTCAGAACAGACACTGTAAGTGCTGATGACGAAACAGAGACTTTTGAAAAATACGAGATTTATCTTCGCATGTTAGGCTTTGACCCTGACAACCTTCCGGAGAAAGTTTCAATTCAGAAGAAAGTGGAAGATTTTGAGAAAGAGGTAAAGGAAAAGTTTGTCAATGAACCTGCAAATATGAAGTTGCTTATTGTAGTTGATAAGCTTCTCACAGGATTTGATGCACCTCCTTGTACATATCTTTATATTGATAAGAGCATGCAAGACCACGGTTTATTTCAAGCGATCTGTCGTGTAAATAGACTGGATGGTGATACCAAGGAATTTGGTTATATTGTGGATTACAAGCAGCTTTTTGGAAATTTAAAAAATGCTATGGATAAGTACACATCTGGAGCATTTGAGAACTATGCCCCTGAAGATGTAGATGGACTTCTTAAAGACAGAGGTGATGAGGCTATTAAACATTTCAAAGATATTTACGAAGATCTAGAAGAATTATGCGAGGGTGTCGAAGCCCCGAGAGAAGATTTGCAGTATCTTCACTATTTCTGCGGTGTTTCCGGCATGAGCGAAGACATGGATGAAATCTATGCTCGCCTTCGTGAAAAATTATATAAACTCGTAAGCAGTCTAGTTCGTGCTTATGCTGAAGCAAAGCAGTATATGGTTGATATTTGTTCTGCAACAGAACTTAATGCTTATGAGAATAAAGTACATTTCTATATTGAGTTAAAGCAAACTATCGGAAATAAGAGTGGCGATTTCTTGGATTTTAAGGCATATGAACCGGATATGCGAAAACTTATTGATAATTACATCATGGCTTCTGATAGTATCAAAATTGGTGAATTTGATGACCTAACGCTTCTCGATTTCGTAATGGATCAAGGTGAAACGATGACCGGAGAAGATACGCCTTCTGGTCAGAAAGAAGGTGCGGCGGAAGCAATTGAAAACAATATCCGTCGTAAAATGGTAGAAAAGGTAACTGTAAATCCAAAATACTATGAAAAGATGTCAGCGATTTTGGATAAACTGATTCAAGATAGACAGAAGGGCGTTTTGTCCTATAAGGAACTTCTTGATGAATATATTAAACTCGCAAAGAATGTTGACCATCCGGAAGAAAATGAAGACTATCCTGAAAGCGTGAGACATAGTAAGGCCATGCAAGCATTATATGATAATGTTGGCGGGGATGAAGTGTTGGCTATTGAACTTCATAAAGCTGTTATGGATAGTAAAATGAGTGGTTTTCGTGGGGATTCAATCAAGGAAAGAAGAATCAAGAGAGCGTTGTTTGCAATTCTCAATGATGATACAGAGGTTGAACGTCTGTATAAGATTATTGAGAAGCAGGAGGAATATTAATAGATGAGAATTGTGATTTCGGGCATACCGATTGATATTCAAAAAAAGAATATTAAGAATATGCACCTTCAGATAAAACCGCCTGATGGACATGTTGTTATTTCGGCACCATTATCAATGGATGATAAGGCAATCGAGGTGTATGCTCGAACCAATCTCAGTTGGATAAAAAAACAAATTGAGAAGTTCCAGCAACAACCAAGAAGTGCTAAGCGACAGTATGTTAGCGGTGAAACTATGTACATCTGGGGCAAACAGTATTACTTATCCTTTGTACCAGATGCTCAAAAGAACAGCTTTGAAATTCAAGGAGATAAAGTAATTCTCTCAATGAGAGAAGATAGTACGGTTAAGCAACGAGAAAACTATGTGCGTGAACAGTATCGTAGCTTACTAAAAGTTGAGATAGAAAGACTTCTTCCTAAATGGGAACAAATTACTGAGCTTCACTGTGAGTCGTGGCAAACAAAATATATGGTTACGCGTTGGGGAACCTGTAACACTGAAAAAAAGAAGCTGTGGTTTAATCTGCAGTTGGCCCAGAAACCTATTGAATGTTTAGAATATGTTATTTTACATGAATTGATTCATCTGAGGGAACGTACACATAATTCGACATTCATTGCATATATGGACATGTATATGAAAAACTGGAGAGCAGTACGAAAAGAATTGAATGATTCAAGACTAGACTATTATGATGCTCAGGATGAGAGTCCTTTGCAAAAATTAATCGACCAAAGAAGATATGATGAGATAAAAGACGCTGTTCTTGATTATATGACGGAAAAAGTGAAAGAGAATAAAGCTACACTATCAGACATTGAAATCCAAAATGTAGTCCATATTGAACAGGTAGATGATGGTGCGATTAGCTTTTCTGTAATCGTTAGTTGTGATATCGAACATTCTATATCTTCAACGGGCAGGGTTTCGTTTACTGAAAAATGGCTTGATGTAAGGTGTAAAGTTCTTTTAGGCGTGGAACTAACAGATTTTGAAATTATAAATATTAATGAATGTGAGCAACAGGAAGATTCAGATAATGACAAGTATTCCGGTGAATTGGTACCGATTATTTCAAGAGATGCTTTTGAAAATGAAGCTACAAAGTTCCTGGAGAAATATTATCCTTTGGCTTTACAGGAACCGGTAGCTGTTCCTATTAGAAAAATTGCAGAGGATATGGGGCTTTCGATTATAGAAGATTCGTTGCTTTCATCAGAACTTGACATTTTTGGTTTGGTTGTTTTTGAAGACGGAAATATTAAGGATAAAAACAAGAATATTGTTATCAGAAATGCCAAACGTGGAACAGTTTTGATAGATCCCCGTGTTTATTATGAACGAACCTTAGGTACTGTGAACTTTATCATTGCGCATGAGTGCTTCCATTGGTATAGGCATCAACCGTATCATGCTTTGATGAAGATGCTTGGAGCAAATGATGAATTAGGGAAAATAATACAGTGTTCTATAGGAAACAATGCAAAAGATTCAGAAAAGTGGAAGGCTGTGGATTGGATGGAGTGGCAAGCTAATGGAGTTGCTCCACATATCTTGATGCCAACAAATACAGCAAAAATAAAAATTTCAGAACTCATAGAAAAATACCATATTCATTTTGATGGTACGGATGGTTATCTAATCGAGGAAATGATTTCAGAATTAGCTGATTTCTATGGATTATCAAAACAGGCAGTTAAGATGCGCATAAGAGAAATGGGTTATGCAAAGATTGATGGTGCATTTACATATGTTAATGGACAGTATGTTACGCCATTTTCATTTGATGCTTCAGCTTTATCGGATAATCAATCATTTACGATATCATCAGCTGATTTGTTTAAGGCGTATTGTTTAAATAAAGACTTTAGAAAAGCCATTGATACCGGAAGGTTTGTTTATATCGAAGGTCATGTTTGCCTTGATAATGAGAAATATATCGTACGTTCTGACGAGCAAATCAAACTTACGCAGTATGCTCTATCCCACATAGATGAATGCTGTTTTGTGTTTGATAAAGGATATAGCTACGAATCTAAGTATCAAGGACAGAAATATTACACTCAAATGATGTATAAAACTCCGGAGCAGCCTAATGCTCAGGAATATTCGTTTGAGCTGAATGCGCATAATAAAATACTGCTTTCTCAGATTCAAGGAGCAAGTAAGAGTGCTAATGCTATGAGGTTATATCCAGGTGCATTCTCTGAAACATTGGTACAGCTTATGAAAGAGCGAAAGCTTTCAAATAAGAAATTGGCTGATGCATCATTAGTTGGAGAACGTACAATACAGAGATTAAGAAATGATGAAGAGTATCCGACTACCGTTCAAACAGTTTTAGGACTATGCTATGGGTTAAAACTCTCAGTACCAGAAGCAGAAATGTTGGTTGGAAAGACAGATTTTAATATTAAACCTACCAATCCGCAAAACTATGCTTATAGATGTGCTTTGAGCGCATGTGCTGAAAATAGTATATACGAAATAAATGAGATGTTGGAAGCTTGCGATTATATACCTTTCGGTAGTTCGAATCTTGAATAAGAGTGATAAAGGAGAGAAAACGATGTCAACGATAGATGATAGAATTCTTAATATTGACCGAGTGATATGTCGACATATTGGAAGCGCGGATTTTTCTCCTCGTGGTGCGGTTTCGCAAGACGTATTGGCACAGTTGAGAAATTTCCTTGAACATATAATGCTGAAATTTTATGCTAACGGAGGAGACATTGATAATACGTATGAAAATATATGTAAAGCGATAGAGTTTGTACAAACGCGCGGAGACTTGAAGCTGTTATATAAATTCCATGATTACCTTCAGATTGTAGCATCTCATTATACTTTGGACGAAGAGAATTCTGAGCGTCTTATGTTGAAATACTATAAGTATCTTCTTGAAACAAGAATACTTTTAAGAGAAAAATGCGGACTAGAGGTACTAAGTAATCTTGAAAAGTTTCCTTTAAATGTAGACAAAAATCTTCAGGAGTATTACGAAAGAATTTCAAATAAAGTTGATAGGTATGATACGCGATTGGCTGGCAGTGGTGAGAAGTATTATATTCAAAAAATCAAGCCATTTTTTGTCGGTGGGAAAATTTACTATGAAGTGACATTTACGCCTGCGAATGATTATTCCAGTAAATCCAACAGAGTGATTGCGTTTACGAGAATAAATGTCACAGACAACTATGCGGCAAAATTTCATCTCGTAAACGACAGTATAGAAATGCTTGGTAAAACAATGCCAATCATAATTATAGTTGGATGGGAAGTGGCTATAAGAGATTGTGAATATCAGAATTTTATATCGGTAGTGACCGGTACAAGAACAAAACCGTCATATCCTGAGCAAAGGGTGATAAGTGGATTTTTGTCATGCACAGGCTTTTCATTATGTGATTTGATGGATTTTCCGGATAATGAATATCGAAAATTGGTTAGAAGCTGGAAAGAAGAACTGCGCTCTACATCGTTTATTGATGTTCTTGCATCATGCAGAAAAATAATAAAGTCAAAAAGTGCTGGGCAAAATGTGCTTCGTTATCTACTGTATAGCATGAATAATGTTGTGATTAAATGTCAAAAGCAGATAACAAAGAATGAAAACCTTTCAAAGCTTTATTTGCAGAATGGATGCATTCCATTTGATACAATGCCTTTTATCAATTCGCCCATTGGTCACAACCCCAGAATGAGAGCACTGTTTGACTGTATTCCAATTAAGGATAGAAAACACGAACTATTAGCACGGTTGGTTCGTAATAATACAGAGATTCAAGGACAATTATTTACAACAGTGAGAGATATTGTTGGGTTCGATGATATACCTACGCTAGCTGAACAGTACAATGATGCATTGTGGTTTGGTCACAGAGAATATAGTAAATTGGTAATAGAGAATGGTCAGATTTTTATCAATGGCTATAAACAAGACACATGTAATATTATACGAAAACTTAAGTCGTTATCTGTCAATGGAATTCAAAATTATACAGGCACAGTAGAAGCATGGCTTAATAGAGCTGGATCCGGAGTTGACAGTGAAGAAAAAAGAGAAGCATTGAAACAGATGTTTTCTCAATCGCAAGTGGCGATAGTATACGGTTCTGCAGGTGTAGGAAAATCAACGCTTATTAACCATGTTGCACATTTTTTCTCGGAAAAAAACAAGTTGTTTTTATCTCAGACAAATCCTGCAGTAGATAATCTAAAACGAAGAGTAACCGCTGCAAGCTGCACTTTCTCAACAATAAAAAGGTTTTTGACTAAACGGGATGTTAGAACAAATTATGATTTGCTTGTTATAGATGAGTGCAGTACCGTAAGCAATAGTGATATGAAGAAAGTCCTTGAAAAAGCAACATTTCAATTATTATTGTTGGTTGGTGATACATACCAGATTAATTCTATCCGTTTTGGTAACTGGTTCTCTGTTGTTAGAAAATTTATACCTGAATCAGCTGTTTTTGAATTGAATAGTCCATACAGGAGCAGCAATGAAGGTCTATTAACGTTATGGTCAAGAGTTCGCAACATGGATGATACCATAATGGAACTTATAGCAAGACAGGAATATTCGATTTCTTTAGATACTTCTATTTTCAATCCAGCAGAAGAAGATGAAATTATTCTATGTCTAAACTACGATGGGCTATATGGCATCAATAACATAAATAGATTTTTACAAGAAAGCAATCCTAACCCATCAGTAACATGGGGAATTCAACAATATAAGATTGGTGATCCAATATTGTTTAATGATTCTGATAGATTTTCACCTGTGATTTACAATAATATGAAGGGGAAAGTCGTTGGAATTCAGGTGTTTGATGAAGATGATATAAGTGGTTATATTCAATTTGATATTGAGCTGAACAAGATAATAAACGGCCTCGATGCAATGGGCTGCGATTTTGAACTTCTTGAGAACTCGGAAAATGGCAATTCTATAATTAGATTTATTGTAAATAAAACGAAGAGTGTTGATGAAGATGATTCTTCGAATTCGAGAGCAGTAGTTCCGTTTCAAGTGGCTTATGCTGTTTCAATACATAAGGCTCAGGGATTGGAATATAGTTCTGTAAAGATTGTAATAACAGATGAAATAGATGAACTGATAACTCATAACATTTTCTACACTGCAATAACGAGGGCGCAGAATAAGTTAAAAATTTACTGGACACCTGAAGTTGAGCATAAGGTGCTTACCAGTATAAAGCCTCGTGATATCAAGAAAGATGTAGGCATTTTGAGAAAATACTTATTGCAGTAGGAGTTTAAGGAGGCATTTAATGAAAGGTTCAGAATGTAGATTAATAGAATATATGGAAGGCTCAAAGAAGCGCTTTATTATTCCTGTCTATCAGCGCAACTATGATTGGAAGACAGAAAACTGTAAGCAGCTTTACGATGACCTTGTAAAGGTAATAAAAAATAACAGAAGAAGTCATTTTTTTGGGAGCCTTGTCTCTGTTTACGAGCCTTCCGGAAGAAATACTGAGTTTCTTGTAATTGACGGACAACAACGATTAACAACTGTGTCATTGCTGTTTTTGGCGATGTATAATTTGATATCTAATGGCATTATTGTACCAGAAGATGCATCTCTTGGAGAGCAGATTTATGAAGACTTTCTTGTTGATAAATATCAACCACAGGATACGCGTATAAAATTGAAGCCCGTTAAAAATGATCAGAAAGCCTTTGGAAAGCTCTTTGATAGTGCAGATGAGCATATCAGAGAATCAAATCTGACTATGAATTATAATTATTTTTATGACAGAATCCAAAAGCAGGAAATAACAATCGACCAGCTTTTTGATGCTATATGCAGCTTAGAAATAATCAATATTACTTTGAACAACGAGGATAATCCTCAGCTTATTTTTGAGAGTCTTAACTCTACGGGTCTTGACCTGAGCGAAGGCGATAAAATCAGGAACTTTATTTTGATGGGGCTTCCAGCAAAAGAGCAAGATGAGTATTATGAAAAGTACTGGAATCGCATCGAGGAATGTACAAAATACGATGTAAGCTTGTTTGTAAGAGATTATCTTAGTGTTAAGCAGCTTGTTATCCCTTCTCAGAAGAAGATTTATATCAGCTTTAAGGAGTATGTGGAGCTATCATTATTGGGGGCGGAAGAACTACTTAAAGATTTGCTGGCTTATGCAAAACGATATGAAATCTTATTAAATGGAAATACAAAGAATAAGGCATTGGATTCTTGTATTAATAGATTGAATCGATTGGAAACAACAGTAACCAGACCGTTCTTTCTTGAGGTATTACGTTTAAATAATGAAGGTAAATTAGACATTTCTCAAGTAACAGATATATTTCTGATTACAGAAAACTATCTGTTCAGAAGAACTATTTGTGACCTCCCTACCAATGCTTTGAATAAAATATTTTTGAAGCTTCATCGAGAAATCATCAGATATGATGGTGCTGATGCAAATTATGTAGAAAAGTTCAAGTATGCACTTCTTTCTAAAAAAGAAAAGGCTCGTTTCCCGGATGATGATGAATTTGCTACACAATTTACTGAAAGACAAGTTTATCAGATGAATAGCAAAAACAAGATTTATATTTTAGAGCGTTTAGAGAATTATGGTACTGCAGAAGACAAAGATGTATATGGTCATTGTGATGATGGAACATATTCTATTGAACATATCATGCCACAGCATTTAACTCCAGCATGGGTAAAGGCATTAGGTGATGATTACGAGCAGATTCATGAAACTTGGTTGCATAGAATTGCCAATCTTACATTGACTGCTTATAACTCAAAATATAGCAATAATAGTTTTGAAGAAAAGAAAACCATGAAAAATGGATTCGAAGATAGTGGTATTCGCATGAATACCTATATTGCAAAGAAAGAAAAGTGGACGCTTACAGAATTAGAAGAGCGTAATCAATACCTTATGGGACGTGCTCTTGAAATATGGTTAACTCCATCAACTGAATTTAAACCGGAGGAAAAACAACTTGACTCATATACGCTTGATGATGATGCTAATTTAAGTGGAAGATTGATTGCACGCTTTAGCTATAAGAATACAGAACAGCCAGTAACAAGCTGGGTAGAAATGTTCCAGAAAGTGCTGCAGATTCTATATGCTGAAGATAAAAATGTTATTACAAAACTTGCAGCATCTAAAGAAGATAATATCGCATTACACTTCAGCATGAACGAGACTGATTTTACTAAGAGTGCCGAGATAGGCGATGGTATTTATGTGTGGACAAATACAAGTACACAAAGCAAATTATCTGTATTGAGTAGAGTGTTCAAGTTGTATGACGCTGACCCAACCGATTTAGTATTCTATCTTCGTGATGAAAATGAAGGTGTTGAAGATGAAGTCGGCACAAGATATGAGCTTCGCAGAAAATACTGGACATATGCTCTAGATTATATAAAGAAGGCTCACGGAGAAGGTGGTTCGTTTTCCAATGTTAATCCATCGAAAGAAAACTGGATTAATGGTTTCTTTGGAATCAGTGGTTTTAGTTTGTGTTGTGTGGCAAATTATGATTCTGCAAGAGTTGAGTTGTATTTGGGCAAAGCAAAGAAAGAAGATAATAAGAAAGCTTTTGATGCTGTAATTCTTCATAAGGATGCAATTGAAAATTCATTAGGAGTGAAATTGATTTGGAACCGAGGAGATGATATTAAATCGTCGAAGATTTCTTATCAGATTAATGATGTAAGCATTGAAAATGAAACAGACTGGCTTCAGATGGCAAAATTCCATGCTCATTGGAGTAAGAAATTCTATGATGTTATAGTGCCATATTTACGCTAAATGAATTTTGAATAAGGAGGGAATCTTATTTGAAAAAGAAAAAAGACGAAATTACTATCCGTTCCAGCGCTGCAGAATACTTAACCTATATTGCCTCTGTCGGTGATCAGCAGGACAGCATTGAGATGCGCTATGAGGATGAGAATATATGGCTGACACAGAAGATGATGTCCACATTGTATGGCGTGGATGTTCGTACAATCAATGAGCATATTAAGAAGATTTATTCCGATTCAGAGCTTGAGGAAGATTCAACTATCCGGAATTTCCGGATAGTTCAAACCGAAGGTTCCCGTCAGGTAACTCGTGATACAAAGCATTATAATCTTCAAATGATTATTGCGGTCGGATTCAAGGTTAATAATGAGCGAGCGGTGCAGTTCCGCAAGTGGGCCAATGGTATCGTGAAAGACTACACTATTAAAGGATGGGTCATGGATGACGAACGTCTGAAAAATGGTGGATCTGTGCTTACGGTAGAATACTTCGACCGTTTGCTTGAGCAGATTCGAGAAATCCGTCTCTCTGAACGTAGATTTTATCAGAAGATAACAGACATCTATGCTACAGCTCTTGATTATGACCGAACAGCAAAAACAACAAAGCAGTTCTTTGCAAAGGTTCAAAACAAGATGCATTATGCAGTTCACGGGCATACAGCAGCGGAGTTGATTTATGAGAGGGCCGATGCTGATAAGCCACATATGGGATTAACCACTTGGGCAGCAGCACCGGAAGGTAAGATTGTAAAAAGCGATGTGAGCATTGCGAAGAATTATCTTTCAGAGAAGGAAATGCGTTCACTGGAGCGTATTGTATCTGCTTATCTGGACTTAGCAGAGGACCGCGCAGAACGTCACATTCCGATGACAATGGAGGACTGGGCAAAGCGACTGGATCTATTCCTGATGGCGGATGATAGAGAGGTTCTTCAGGATGCAGGCAAAATCACTGCTGAGATTGCCAAGGCAAAAGCTGAAACTGAATTTGAAAAATATCGTGTTATTCAAGATAGGCTGTTCATGTCTGACTTTGATAAGTACATGCTGGAACTGGAAGAGAATGCGAAGAAGTAGCAGCATCGACATTAAAATTTCAACTTGCCAAGGTCGAGTGCATGGGAGTTGGGGCATCAGTCGTGGCGAAAAACAGCTGTTGACCTGTTCTATGTACGAAGAACAGACAAGGTGGAGACGATGGCGGTTTTCTGTTAAATTTGACTTTTATGTTGGAATCACTATAATAGTAGGAACGAATAAAAAAGTTGAATTTTTTCTGTGGACGGGCGAGGTTCAGACTGTGATATGGATAACGAAATGTATCAATACTTTTTGGCTACAGAATTTGTTGATATGTTTCCGCAAACAAACGGAGATATTTTGCAACACTCTATATTAGTCTGGATTGGTTCCCGAAAACTGACATCAATCAGAAGGTATCGTGCCATATAGAGACTTGTGTTTTATTGTCCAAACTAGGATAAAAGCTGGCAGATTGGTAAAAGGTATTCGTAATATTGCAGAAGAGATTGTGTTAAAAGAATTGGTGTATATCTAAAGCGTGGAAAGCTCCTTCAGGAGTTTTTGGCTGTTTATAAGATAAATTCTGTCGGAGATTTATTATAAAACATTACTTTACAAGAAGAATAAAAAAGCATATAATTCTTTTATAATATATTTAATAAAAGAGGGTAAGAAAACGGAAAATAAAGATAAAAAAAATATAACAAGAAAAAAAATAATTAATTATGTGCTAAACAATCATGTTACATCCAAGGCGGGAATCGCAAAAGAGTTAAACTTGAGTATGCCGACTGTGTTAGCAAATGTGAATGACTTGTTAGAAAAAAGGGTGTTGGAAGAAACTGGGGAATATGCTTCAACCGGTGGAAGGAAGGCAAAAAGTATAGGGATTAATAAGTCATACTGTCATGCAATGGGAATTTTGATTACAGCGAATCATATAGAAATGGTATTAGTAAATCTTGGAGATGAGATTATAAAAAAAGATCGCATCCGTTTAAAATTTACGGCTGAATTATCTTATTGTACAGAGGTGGCACAAAAGGTCAAAACTTTTCTTGAAGGCGAAGTAGCGAAGGACACGCTACTTGGGATTGGAGTGGCGATTCCAGGAATTATTGATCAGAAAGAACGGATTGTTTTAAAATCCCATGCTTTAGGTATAGAGAATTATAGTCTGCGCTTTTTAGAGCAGGTGCTGGAAATTCCAGTATATTTTGAAAACGATGCTAATGCTGCAATGCTTGCAGAAAAAAAGCAAAAGTATCCAAATGCGATATATCTGTCTTTGAACCACACCTTAGGAGGTGCATTCTGCATAGATGGAAAGCTGTTTCGAGGGCAGAACCAGAAAGCAGGGGAGTTTGGTCACATGATACTCGTTCCCGGTGGAAGAAAGTGTTATTGTGGTAAATCAGGATGTGCAGATGCATATTGTGCTGCAAGTGTACTGACACAAGATAACAGGCAGTCACTGGATGCATTTATGGAAAAAATTGAAAGTGGTGATGAAAAAAATTTGCAGACATGGAATGAGTATCTGGATCATCTTGCTGTTTTGATATCAAATCTGCGGATGGCATATGATATGGATATCATACTAGGAGGTGATGTGGGAGGTGTATTGTCAGATTATATGATACCACTGGGAGAAAAAGTGATGGCATATAATGGCTTTGAGCATGATGTTTCATACTTGAAAAATTGTTCGTATAAGAAAGAAGCGTCGGCTGTTGGAGCCGCGAAATACTTTTTTACAAAACATATGGTAGAATTGTAAATTTTTTGAACGAAGATAAGCAGTACACCGCATTTGGTGCGTAGGGTAAGGGGATGTTTAGTCTGTTGGAGTTAAAAGCTCCCACTGACAGGTTGCAAAGCGAATCCGGATGTCCGCTTTATATGTGTGAAAAACGAGAAGTTGTGTAAAATTAAAAAAAGATATTATAGTAAAAAACGGAAAGAAAACAGTAACTACGGTTTCCTTTCCGTTTTTTTGCGTGTTAATTGTGAAAAATATACAAAAAATATATTTTGAAATTATGAAATATATAAAAATATGAAAAAACATATTGACAAATTGTGTTTACATGGTGATAATATAATTACTTTAATAAAACATTTTATAAAACATAAAACAAAACAACATGAAAGGGAGGAAACAATTATGTTACAGCAGGTAATGACAAATCCAGGAGAAATTATTTTCAGAGAGGTTCCGGTTCCGGAGGTAAAGGAAAATCAGGTGTTGGTAAAGATTATGAATATTGGTGTTTGTGGATCAGATATTCATGTTTATCATGGAAAACATCCGTTTACAAAATATCCGGTAACACAGGGACATGAGGTTTCCGGTGAGATTACAGAACTTGGAAAAAATGTCACAGAGTTTCATGTGGGACAGAAGGTGACGATAGAGCCTCAGGTATATTGTGGACATTGCTATCCATGTCGTCATGGAAAGTATAATCTCTGTGAGGAATTAAAAGTAATGGGATTTCAGACGACAGGAACAGCATCTGAGTATTTTGCAGTGGATGCATCTAAAGTAACACCGATTCCAGAAGATATGTCCTATGAAGAAGGAGCTATGATCGAACCTCTTGCCGTGGCAGTTCATGGTGTAAAACAGATGGGCGATGTGGCTGGCATGAATATTGCAGTCCTTGGCGCAGGACCGATCGGAAATCTCGTGGCACAGGCAGCAAAAGGAATGGGGGCAGCGAAAGTGATGATCACAGATATCAGTGATCTTAGACTGGCAAAGGCAAAAGAATGTGGAATTGATGTGTGTGTGAATACCAAAAATAAAGACTTCGGTGCGGCAATGCTCGAAGCATTTGGACCGGACAAGGCGGATGTGATCTACGACTGTGCCGGAAACAATATCACAATGGGACAGGCAATTAAATATGCAAGAAAAGGAAGCACGATTGTACTGGTGGCTGTTTTTGCAGGAATGGCAGAAGTAGATCTTGCAGTGGCAAATGACCACGAACTTGACATTAAGAGCACGATGATGTACCGCCATGATGATTACATAGATGGAATCAGACTGGTAAATGAGGGCAAAGTTCATTTGAAACCGCTCATCTCAAAGACATTTGCTTTTAAAGATTATCTGAAAGCATACCAGTATATTGATGATAACCGCGAGACAACGATGAAAGTAATTATCAACGTCAGTGAAAAGTAAGGAGTTCGTATGGAAAATAAATATGGAATTGTCGGAGTTGCCCATGTCGGGCTTCCGACAAACGATTTACAGAAAACAGTTGAGTTTTATAAGAGTCTTGGATTTGAAGTGATTATGCAGTCTTATAATGAAAAAGCAGGGGAAAAAGTGGCATTTTTACAGATAAAAAATTACTGTATAGAGACTTTTGAAAATGGGCAGGCGGCAATGTCAGACGGTGCATACCAACATGTTGCACTTGATGTGGAAGACATTGAAAGTATGTATCAGAAAATCTGCAATGAAAAATACACAATTATTACAGACGGAATCGAAGAACTGCCATTTTGGGAAAATGGTGTGAAGTTTTTTATGATCAACGCCGCCGGTGGCGGGAGCCTGTGGAGGACATCATTCGCGGCGGGGAGTACGACCGCCTGCACATCCTGACCCACGCCTTCTGGTATCACGAACGGGAGCGGGACATCACCGAAAGCGTCGGCGCGTTTATCCGTTCCGCCAACGCTGAGCGGTATGAGCAGATGATGGAGAATATCACCGACCTGCCGTCTATTCTTCCGAAGGGGGAGCTTTGATATGAAAATCACGGAGATCCTGCGCTTTCTGGACGAGGAGCAGATCCCCTATGTGTTTCGCGGCAAAGCGGAGAGTGAGGTGGCGCGATTTTCCTCGCTCACACGCTACAAGCCCGGCACCTTTACCTGGGTAAAAAAGCAGGAAAACATTCCTGATGGCTTCGACTGCGCCGCCGTTGCGCTGGCCTTTGTTTCCGAGGGTGTGACGGGCGCGTTTCCCAATGTGATCGAAACGTCCCAGTCCAAGCGCGCCTTTTTCTCCGTGATGGAACATTTTTACGGTGAGACGGAAAGCCGTCCCGCCATTGGACAGTTTACCTACCTTTCTCCGCAGGTCAAGCTGGGAAAAAATGTCCGCATCGGCCACAACTGCACGTTGGACGGCGACATCACCATCGGCGATGACACTGTGATC
>OGYW01000269.1_pt1 | contig 48222 bp, 74 predicted proteins | sample 1576621 | NCBI WGS metagenome assembly OGYW01 (sample SAMEA3541528, study PRJEB24748) | human gut metagenome | biome: human gut; feature: human-associated habitat; material: faeces | place: China | collected 2012 | reverse complement strand
CGTTTGGGATTCGTCTTCCCCGGCGAACAGGCGATTCGTGTCGAGCATCCCGAAGCGGTGACCGGCAAGAGCGAGCCGAAAAAAGGGACGACATACGACGAATCACCGAAAACCGCCCTGCCGTGGTATAAGGAACTTGCATATTCCTTCAAGCAGGCGGATCGGTCGGATCCCGTGAAGGCCGACTCGACGAAACAGTCGCAGCATGCCGGCGAAGAAGACAAACAGGACAGTCAACAACAGACTGGCCAATCGCAACAGGACGGTCAGCAGCCGTCGGAAGACGGACAGGAGTGACATGGACATGACGATTATCGAACAGGCCAAGGGTTTGGCGGACAAAGTGCTTGCCCAACCCGCCACCGAACATGATATCGCCGTGGTGGAGCGTCAGCTTGGACGTTACCCGCGCGGCATGGTCGCCGTCGGAGCCCGTTGCGTATGCGGCCGGCCTTTGGCTGTGGTCACCCGGCCGTTGCTTCCAGGCGGTGTCCCGTTCCCGACGACCTGCTATCTGACCGGGCCCGAAGCGGTGAAGGCCATCTCCCACATCGAAGCCGAAGGCAAGATGAAGGAATACAACGATATGCTGGCCGAAAACGAGGATCTGCGTGCCGGATACGAACGTGCCCACGAACTGTACCTCGCGTTCCGCCATGAAATCGCTTTGGCCTTGGAAGACAGCGAGGAACACATCGAAGGCACCAGTGCCGGCGGCATGCCGGTGCGTGTCAAATGCCTGCACGCGTTGTTGGCCCAGACGCTGGTGATGGGTGAGGGCGCCAACCCCATCGGTGATATGGCCCTGTCCGCCATCAAACATGAGTTCGATCCGGCCGTATGCCGTTGCGCAGTGGAAAACGAAGAGTAGAAGGTGGGAGTAATGAAGTCGGTAACCGTTGCCGGTATTGATTGCGGCACGAATTCGATTCGTCTGAAAGTCTCGCGTGTGAGCGAGGACGGTGTGGAAGACATCGTTCCGCGCATCCTGCGGGTGATTCGTCTCGGTCAGGACGTGGACAAAACCCATCGCTTCGCCGACGAGGCGTTGGCGCGCGCCTATGAGGCCGCCCGAGAATTCGCCGGCGTGCTTGCCGAACATCCCGTGGACGGCATCCGCTTCGTGGCCACATCGGCCACCCGTGATGCCGAGAACCGTGAGGAATTCGAAGACAACATCGAGAAGATCTTGGGCGTGCGTCCCGAAGTCATTCCAGGCACGGAGGAAGCGGATTTAAGCTTCCTCGGTGCCACCAGCATCGTCCATCGCGAGGTCGAGGCCCCCTATCTGGTGGTCGATTTGGGCGGAGGTTCCACCGAACTGGTACTGGGAGGCGACGGCGTCACCCATCCGAGCACGCAGGTGCAGGCCGCGTTCTCCATGAATATCGGGTCTGTCCGTATGACGGAGCGTCATCTGAAAAACGACCCGCCGACCGAGGGGCAGATCGCCGAGGCGGTCGCGGATATCGACGCGCATATCGACGAGGCGTTCAAGATCGTTCCCGCCAGCAAGACCCACACCATCATCGGCGTGTCCGGAACGGTCACCACCATGACCGCATTGGCTATGGGATTGACGGAATACGACCACACCGCCGTGGACGGCGCACGCTGCACGCTGGAAGATGCCTATGCCGTTGACGACCGGTTCCTGCACATGCCTCGTGAGGAGCGTCTGACCTACAAGACCATTCATCCCGGACGCGTCGATGTGGTCGGCGGCGGCGCATTGGTGTGGAACCGTGTGCTTGCCAAGGTGTCTGAAGCCGCATATGAGGATCATGGCCAGCGCATCGACTCCTTCATGGCCAGCGAGCATGGTCTGTTGGACGGCATCGTGCTGGATTACGGCAAGAGATTGCTTGCTGCGCGCTGACGTGGCATAATAGCTTGGCGTCGGCTTTTTCTTCTGGCCGGCGCAAAGCCTCCATGGCGAAATCGGTATACGCAGTCGACTTAAAATCGACCTCTTCGGATTGCGGGTTCGAGTCCCGCTGGAGGCACTTTTGGAAACCGCCAGAAATGGCGGTTTTCCTTTATTTTCCAACGGTTTTCAAGCTTTCCTATTTCACTCTAATTCACTCCAAATCACGTCATTTCTCTATAAAACGTGGGCAAAATGTGGGCACGGAATCAAAGGTACATGTGCTGTCGCACGTATGCTTCGACCTCAGCGTTTTCCTCTGGAGTGCCGATGGTCAGAAGCCAGACGGCATTGTTCTTGCGCTGCACGTTGCCCTTGCGAAGGCATTTGATGAGTCCTGCGGCTTCGAGCTTCTTGGCGATTTTGCCGATGCGGTTGTAGGCCAGCTGCTCGCGCTTCGGATTGCGCGGTTCATTGCCGATCGCCACGAGCTCATCCATTGACTGTGGGAGCGTCATGCCCCAATCGATGGCGATTTTGAGCCAGCCGGAAGCGTAGGTGCGCGGCATCATGTGCTTCTCCTTTGCTGCCTTGTCCAGCGGCCAGTCAGCGGTGAGCCATGCCATGCGGCTGAGCAGGGCGTATTGCGCGAAGTCGAAGCTGCGTGCGCCCTTGTGGGTGACGGTGAGTTTCCCTTGGCTTGCGAGTTCTTCGACTGCCAGCATGTTGCGGTATCCCATTTCACGGTCCATTTCCGACCTCCAAGCCATGCGTTACAATGGTTTTGGAAGTCTTTGAGTGAGGCTTCATGTTTTACCTCCGCGGTGCCGTTAACACTGCGGAGGTTTTTTGTTCTGAAACACATTATATACTAACTTGCAAACATGTGTGTATGGCGTGTTGTAAACAAGGGCGCATATTAACCTTGCAAGCGGAAAATACTAACTTGCAAACATGAAATATGCATATATACATATGTAACATTATTTTCATTCTTTCATACAGCGACAATGCGCTGAAAATGAAAGAATCGGCACGTCCAATCCCCATCTGCGGTAGCTTGAAGCAAGGAGAAAGAAGGGGAAAAATGAAGAAGCTGATTTATCTCATTGCGTCAATACTCTTCGCGCTGACAAGCGTCTATGGCGTCTATGACATCTTCGTGACGAAGCAGGATGATCTGGTGGCGAGTATTATGGCGGTCCTGTTTGCGGCCTTCCTTGCATGGCTTTTCATGCATCTCTTCCTCAAGCCGGAGCCGCGCCATAAGCATCAAGCGACGAATGCGCCTGAATCATCGTCGGAAGCCGCCTCAGACGCTCCAACGGCGGAAACGGCACCAATCACCCACGTCAACGCGAATAGTGGCGTGGAGGACGATTACGTGGCTGTGGATATTGAGACCACCGGCCTAGGTCGTGACGCTCGAATCATCGAGCTGGGAGCCGTGAGAATCAGGCACGGACGCAAAGTCGCGTCATACAGCCAGCTCGTCAATCCACAGATTCCGATACCGGCCAAGGTCACGCAGATCACCGGCATCACCGACCGGGACGTGCGGCACCAGCCCACCATCGACAAGGCATTGCCCAAATTCTACGCTTTCTGTGGGCGTGATACGTGGATAGGGCATAATATTCGCCGCTTCGACATTCCGGTGATTGCCAGGGAAGCGCAGAGGGTCGGTGCCGGAATGCCGGACGTGAGCTTTTATGACACGATGGAATTATCCCAGGCATTGCTGCCGCAGCTCGACCATCATCGCGTGGTAGACCTCATCCGCTACTTCGGCATCGCCAAGACCGAGCGGCATCGCGCCGCCGATGATGCGGCACAGACGGCGCAAATATTCGAATGCCTGAAGCAGATTTAATAAGAAACGCTGGAAAACCAGCGTTTACCCGCATTTCAGACCCACCGGCTTAAATATAAGCCTTATACCCGTTTATAAGCACTTATAAAGCAATGATGAAAATGCGGCAGTACGGAAGATTTGCGCTAATCTGCTCTGGCGAGTATTCTTATCCGATTGTATAATTTTCACTAGCAGGAGTTGGAGGTGAACGTCATGGCTATCAACGAGCAAAAATACGAGAACGTCATCCTCTATCTGATCGCCAACATGCGAGATGGGATGATTCACGGCAAGAAGAAACTGGCAAAACTCCTCTACTACGTGGACTTCGACCGGTTCGAATACAAGGAATCCATGGAGACGATCACCGGGGATTCATACAGGCATCGCCCCATGGGGCCAGTGCCTGACCAATTCCAGGACGTGGTGGAACGCATGCGCCAGCAAGGCAGAATCAACGTCAAGGAAATACAGGAATACGACAACATGTACCGTCCCACCACAGTGTATTCCTCAGACGTCAAACCGGACATGAGCGTCTTCGATGAGGATGACAAGCGCATCCTCGAACGTGTCATCCGCCATTACGGAGCGTCGAGCGGACGTGATCTGGAGCTCCGGTCGCACGGAGAGGCCCCGTGGAGAGCCGTTGGGGAGAAGGAGAGCATACCTTTCGAGCTCGCTTTCTACAGGGAGACGGACTTCTCCGATGCAATGTGACGATAGGGGATACTGTTCAAAGGCCATCAAGAAGATCGGCAAGGACTATCGTGGTTTCAATGCCGATATGGAACGCGCCATGAAGCTTCTGGGTGACCGGTTCTGCCCGAGGACGAGAGAGGAGCCGGTGAAGCCCGGAAAGCTATTGCATCGCGTGACCGTAGCCGACACTTATGAGGTATGGAAATTCTCGGTCGCCGTGGCCGGATCGAAACTGCGACCGTCACAATGGCCTCGATTGTGGTTTGGCGTTGTGGAGTCCTCCATGGTGCTGGTTCCTCTGGTCGCCGCCAGACACAAGGAATACGACATGGATGAGGCAAGATTCGAGAACGAGGCACTGTCGTTGATGGAGAAATATTCACAGGAGGAGGATTTCTAGACTCACTCCTGCGGCACATATGAGAAAAGCCCCGCTTTGGCGGGGCTTTTCTGCTGTTTGCGGTTAGAATATGACGCGATTCTGCACGCGCCACGCTGGTGGCTTTTAAGGTAGAGTCCCGACATCCATTGAGCTGTACATCGGGACTCGAACTATTTCCAAATGATGCTGTTATAGAAGGCGGCGCACCTCTTCGCGAATCTGCTCAGAGTAGGCATAGATACCATTAAGCGTATCGATAGGCATGCGCTCGCAGTTCTTGTTCTCATCGAAAACACCGAGATATTTCTGCTTAGTGTTGAAATAAAGACGAACAATTGGCTTACGGTTGTTATCGTCGAGGAATATTGCGCAGTATTTCTTTGCATCTCTCATCGTTACACGTTCCGGATCCACATCGCTGCATGCGATGGCTTTGATGATTCGGTAACCGGCGATTTCCTCCTCGGTGGTGACGATTCCATCGTCGTCGTTGCCATCGGATTCGTCTTCGTCATTTGTTTCCTCGTTTGCGTCTGGCTCGATTGTGTCGATCTTGATATCATCCGCGCCGAGCGCCGTCTTGAGTCGATCGTTGACCTGATCTGACAGATACTGCTTCAGCGCCTTCGCCACCAATGGCCTGAACTTCTCCATGACCGACGCATAGAATGCGCCTTCGTACACGTGCGAGGCGAGCAGCTTCACGAACTCGTCCGACGGCTCTTTGAACTCGTCGCCGACGGCCCTCTTGAGTGCACCCACGTATTTGAGCTCTTCGGCACTGCTGGCGATGGAATCAAGGTCGAACGCCGGCTTGGTCAGCTTCTGCAACGCCGGGATTATCGTCGGGTCGATATCCAATAGATCCAGCACCAGGAACGGCTTCGAGTCCATGCGGTTCGGCTCATCGATGTCCATGTAGAAATTCCATACCTGGCCGTTGGTCAGAACGCCGATGCGTGCGTTCGTCACCGCGAAATACCGGTACAGCTGGCTTGCGTTCTCCAAGCTGAGCGGTACGCCGATCTTCTTGCATTCGATAAGAATCTGCACTTGACCGTCGTGCACGAGCGCGTAGTCGACCTTTTCGCCTTTTTTGACTCCAACGTCGGCGGTGAATTCTGGCACGACTTCGGTTGGATTGAATACGTCATAACCGAGTACCTGGCCGATGAACGGCATGATAAAAGCGTTCTTTGTGGCTTCTTCGGTCTCGATTCCATCCTTTAGGTCGCGTACCTTTGCGGCAACCTGATTAAGGCTCTCTTCAAATTCCATCGGTATTCTCCCTTCTTCTTTTCTCCTTGATTCTATCGTTCAAATGATGCAGACTCGCTCAGACATTGCCAGTCGGAAGTCTCCGAGCACCTGCTGGGTCACCTCCAATTCCTGGGCGATATTCCACGAATTGCCATCGTACATCTGTTCGAGCAGTCCGTATCTCATCGGTTCGACGAGGAAGAGCGCCGATTCGCGGCGCGCCCTGCGCTCCTCACGGCCGCGGCCCAGCCGGTCACACGCCGCGTCTCCATGACGCCAATGCATCAGCTCATGCACCAAAGTGCAGCGCTTGGCGGCATATGTGAGCCGTCTATCGATGAGGATTACGTCTGTGGTGGCGTCGTAGCAGCCCCATAGTCCGTCCGGCAGGATGGCGCTGGACACGGTGACGGGCAGGCCGATGATGGCGCGGCACATGGCACCGTAGGTCATGCGCCGGTCGATCGGCAGGTCAGGCAGGCTCGTCGTAATCCGGCCCAGCCTCTCCATTAATGGCCTCCTGCTTGCCCTGAGCGTTATAGGCGGCAAGACCATAACCGCCTGCCTGCGCCTTCGCTTCCGCTTCCTCAATCGCATGACGTTTGGAATCCATCACGATGTCTCCGATGGACACGCCGGTCACTTCGCTGATGCGTTCCAGGTCACTCAGATTGAGCGGGAGGCTGTAGTTTGCTCTCGTGTACCAGTAGACCTCGCCGAAGCCGCAGGCCTTGGCGAATTCCTTGATGGTCATGCCGCTTTGCTTTTGGAGCCTGACGCATTCGTCCATGACCTGCTTGGCGAAATGCGTGACCTCCTGTGCTTTTCTTCCCATGCTTCAAATTATAGCTAATTGCGTAGTCATATGTGCATAAATCGTGAAGACTACGTAATTACGAATACAAGAAACTTCGTAATTACGTATATTAAAAACCGTCGAAAGGAAAAACGAGATGTTGAGCACCAAGAAGACCAAGACCCCCGACCACTACCCGTGCGGCCACATGCGCGGCCCCGGCTGGCACGACTGGAGAGCCTGCCTCACCAAGCAGGGAGTCGAGGAGGATGAATGGCCGGCCTGACGGAAACAGCCAGCAGAAACCTCAAAGCGGAACTCGCAAGACACGACAAGACACCGAAAGACCTAGCAAAAGCATGGGGCCTTGAAATCAGAGCCGTAAACAACAGGCTCAAAGGCCACACGCCACTCTCGACGGACGAGATCGAAAAAGCGGCATCCATGCTCGACATGGAACCAGAAAACCTCGTCATGCTCCTCATCCAGCCGATCGACAGCATCAAACAATTCAAAGCCTGAAATCCACAACCAAAGGAGCGTCCGATGGACAGCAAGACCTACAACAAAGACCTGCGCAAAGCCTGCGTGGAAGCCGTCTTCGACGAATTCGCCGAGCATGGTGACATGATTCGCCCGCAATATGCGGAACAGTGGGATGAAATCGACGCGAGCCGATTCCTGGGCCACATCACCGGACCGATGGACATCGACGTGACCGACCTCGTGGACGTCATCATCGACACGATCGTCAAGGAAGCACAGAAATGAGCGGACAACTACTTAACCCGCCAGCTCCGCCCGAACAGCGGAAGACGGTCTTCGACCCGCGGACGATCATGCTCGGCCTGACCGGCTACGCCATCCAAGTCGGCGAACACGACGCCAGACTCGTCAGACTCCACGAGGACGGGAAGACCATCCTCACGGAAGTGGACGCCAAAACCACAGAAACATTCGCCTACCACCTTTATGACGCGATAGGAGGAACACGATGAGCCTCACCACGGATGGAAGCCTCTACTTCGAAATCCTCGATGACGGCACCACTCGCAGCGACCATTCAGCCGTCATCCAGCTCGCCATCGACACGTGCGACAGCCACGCGCGATACCTGCTCACGCAGACAGACCTGGCGAACATCCGCCGCGACTGCAACCGCATCTTGAAGGAACTATCCGAAAGGAGGATGGCGAAATGACCGACCACGACTACTGGCTCGAAGAGCGGGAGAAGACGCGGAAGCCGAACTACACGCGCCGCCGCATCCTCTTCGCCATCGCCAGCATCGGCCTCATCTCCAGCCTGACCATCATGCTCACCTGGCATGGCGGCAGCACCACCGCCGCGCTCATGGTGGAAGGCGTGTACATCGCCACCGCATTGTGGCTGATCGTGCGGTTCGCGCCACGCGACTAAAAGACTTCCCACTGGCCGGCAGTCCAAACAAACAACCCAATCGGATTGTTCCGCGGGACACCCACGTTCACTCATTCGTCGGCCAGTGGGGACACATAACTGAATATCGATTATTATCCACGCGCCGACCACATCCTGCTTCACATACACTGTCGGCGCATTCGGCTGGGCGACGGTTCGCCCGCCCACGGATTCCAATCTTCTTCTCCTCTATCAAAAAAACGCAGGCACTCCGGTGTTTGCAACCCTTTCAAGTCCGCCTGACGGCCAGTCACCGTCGGCCGCGCTACTGGCCGTGAACACGTTCGGGTCGTGTTCCAACGATCAAAGGGGCGCTCGGAATCCAAGGACGGCATCGGTTCGACTCCAATGCCAGCCACTCAGCCCCATCCACTCGTCAGGACGGGGCCTACAACGTCAACAAGCAAAGGAAACCCAATGAGCAATGAAATCCAGCGATTCGATTTCAAGGTCGAATCATTACGTGCCCTGACCGACGAAGCGGGGGAGCCTTGGTTCGTCGCCAAGGACGCATGTGACATCCTCGGCATTGACACAAATCATCTCCGCGAAGCTCTTGATGATGACGAAATCACAAACCTCCGTAATTCGGAGGTTTGGAATCAGCCAGGTCGTGCGCCTCTTATCATCTCTGAGCCAGGCCTGTACAAGCTCATCATGCGTTCGCGGAAGCCGGAGGCCAAGGAATTCCAGCGTTGGGTGACGCATGAGGTGCTTCCCCAGATTCGCAGGACTGGCGGCTACATCCCCACCACGGACGCGGACGATGACATGACCATCCTCGCGAAGGCCGTGATGATCGGCCAACGCACCATGGAGGCGCAGAAGCGACGCATCGCCGAACAGCAGACGCGCATCGTGGAACTGGAGCCGAAAGCGCGGTTCGCGGACGCGGTGGCCGCGTCGGACGGCACGTGCCTCATCGGAGAACCCGCGAAGATGCTGCGCCAGAACGGTTTGGACATCGGCCAGAACCGACTTTTCGAGATTCTTCGGCAGGACGGTTATCTCGGCAAGACCAGCTCGAACCGCAACGTGCCGACCCAGAAGGCCATTGACTTGGGACTGTTCCGAATCAAGGAAACCGCCATCACCCATTCGGACGGGCATGTGACCATCAACCGCACCGCGAAGGTCACAGGCAAGGGGCAGCGCTATTTCATCGCCCGCTACTGCCCGAAGAAGCCGAATGACTGACCTGCTTCGGCCGGAGGAGTTCGCGGCCATGATCGGCTTGAGTCCACGAACCATCGCCAATTGGCGGAGCAATGGCAGGGGGCCGAAGTACCTGAAGCTCGGCCCTGAACCACCAGCTGGCAAGCAGGACAGGCGCCCGGTGCTTTACGAGCGTGACGTGGCCGAGCGTTGGGCCACAGCACACCAGTACACGAGGACGGTGGCGAGATGAGAAACGGAATGTTCGTTCCGGCGACACAGTGCAAAAGCCACCCAAACATCAAAAGCGATGGGAAGGCACGCGTCGACACCGGCAAGCCGACCCTCACCCAGCAGGGGATGGACGTGGACGCTTTCATCCACGACAACAGGCGATTGATCGAAAGACTCAGGAAAGGAACACGTTGAAACACGAATACACGTTCGAAGAATTAGCCGAACTGAGAAAAATCTACAACGAGTCAGGAGAGGGTGGACTCGAACCCGACGAAATGCGGGCGTTGCGCAAGGCCGGACTCCTCACGCAAGGCCTGCCGGAGAAACCGTCGAAACGCTAGGCATGAGCCAGAAAACAGTCGGCAACATTCTCAGCCAACTCCGCAAGGAAGGACTATTGCCGGCCTTCGACAAGCACTCGCCACGCAAGACAACACGGAAAACAACCACAACAGGAAAGAAGAAAGAAACCATGACCACCACATCGAAAATCACGGCGGATGACATCACCGAAACGAAACTCACCATAAGCGACGTCACCACGGCGAAGCTTACGCCAAACGACCTCACCACCGGAATTACCACCAGCACGCCACAAGCCACAGCCGATCCACGCGCCATCATCTCCAATGCATTGACCGGCATTTTCGACGCCATCAGCGCATTGCAACGCACAGCATTCCAAGCCAACGACAAAGTGGTCTACGGCTTCGCCACGAAACTCCTCAACGGCGAACTCATGGACTTGAAAGCCAACTACAGCAAGGACGTGGCGAAATGAGACTCAAGTTCAATAGCGAGAGTGGCGTTTTCACCGTCAAGTCCGAAAACGAAGAGGAAAAAGCCCAGCTCAAAACGTCGGCGGTCGCCATCTGCAATCTCATTATCGATTTTTTCGACGGTGAAGTCCAAGAAATGAAGGCGGCGAAGGAATGAAGCGGATACCACTCAAGGACACGGAACGCTACACGTTGGAACGGTTCCGACAGTGCAAGAAAACGGAACGTCATCTCGCATGGCTGAAGAGCCGTAAGGCTGGTGTCGGCGGTTCCGACATGAGCACGATCCTCGGCCTGAATTCCTTTAAGACACCGTATGAGCTGTGGCTTGAGAAGACCGGACGCGTGGAACCGGAGGACATCTCCGACAAGTGGGCTGTCATCCGCGGCAATGCCTTGGAGAACGAGCTTCGCAAGCGTTTCCGCGCCAATCATCCGGAAATGCTCGTCACGGATGGCACTGACAAGCAATTCATCAGCCGCGAAAAGCCCTATCTGAGGGCTTCCCTTGACGGCATCCTGCAGAAAGAGAACGGCGATTTTGGGATCCTCGAAATCAAGACGGCGAGCAGCCGTCGAGCGGGGGACTGGCATGACGAGGAAGGCAACCTCCGAATCCCGCCATACTACTTGGCTCAGGTCGAATTCTACACGCTCGTCACTGGATGGACATGGGGCTACGTGTACGCGGCCATCGGAGACGACGAGCCGGTGGAGATACCGTTCGAGGCCGACGTGGAGGACATGGCCGCGATCGACAAGGCCGCAGCCGACTTCTGGCATTTCGTCACCACCGGCACTCCACCGCAATTGACTGCCGGCGACGTGCAGAAGGCGTTCCCGGAACCGACGCCGGACATCGTTGACGAAAGCGCCGACGATGACCTCTACGACCTGCTCGCAAGATACGAGAGCGCCACCGGAATGCTGAATGACATGAAGGCCACTCAGAAGGAATTGCAGGAACAGATCATCCTGCGCATCGGCTCGCATGCGGGCGTGCGCTGCGGCAACCTCCAAGCCACCTACAAGACGACGACCCGCAAGGAGTACACCGTCAAAGCCACCACATACCGCAAATTCGCATTCAAATCCATCGAAGAAAAGGAGCAATGATTATGGGAGCAATCGCACAGCAGGCGCAAGGCCGTCAGATGGTCGAAATGACGCCGAAGAAGAACCTCCAGATGCTGATGAGGAAAAGCTGGCCGCGCATCGCCAGCGTGGTCGGCAACAACATCAGCCCCGACCGCCTCTACCAGATGTGCGTCAGCGCCATCAACAAGACGCCGAAACTCGCGGAATGCTCACCGCAAAGCGTGCTCTCCTGCTTCATGACCTGCTCCGCGCTCGGATTGGAACCATCCAACGTGGACGGATTAGGACGCGCCTACGTGCTTCCCTTCTACAACAAAAAATCCGGCGGCATGGAAGCCACGTTCATCATGGGCTATCGCGGCATGATCGATTTGGCGCGACGCAGCGGCCAGCTCGTGGACATCAGCGCCCGAGCCGTACACCAGGGAGACGAATTCTCCTACAGCTATGGTCTCAACGAGGATCTGCACCACGTGCCATGCGCCAACCCCGGCGAACTGACCTACGTGTACATGGTCGCGCATTTCAAGGACGGCGGCCACTACTTCCTTGTCCTTAACAGGCAGGAGATCGAGCAGGCGAGGGCGCGTAGCAAGAGCGGCAATTTCGGCCCATGGAAGACCGATTACGAGGCCATGGCGAAGAAGACCGCCATCCGCCGTGCCGCACCGTACCTGCCGTTGACCGTGCAGGCGCAGACCGCCGCCGCCAGCGATGACACCACGCCCGATTACGGCGACGTGTTCCAGCCGGTGCTCGACGATGACAGCGCCGAAGAAGCTGATGACGTGACCGCCGAGGTCATGGAGCCGGACACCGAAACCGCCGAAGCCGGACAGCAGGCCGATGTGAAGGAGGGCGAGTGATGGCCGGAGAGACTGTTATCACGATCATTGGCAATCTGACCGCAGATCCGGAGATGCGCACAACCCGTAATGGTGCCACGGTGGCGAATTTCAGCATCGCGGCCACGCCGAGAGTGTTCGACAAGCAGTCGAATCAGTGGGTGGACGGGGAAGCCCTGTTCCTGCGTTGCACGGCTTGGCGTGACCTCGCCTCGCATTGCGTCCAGACGCTCCGCAAGGGCATGCGTGTGATCGCGCAGGGTCGTTTGCAGCAGCGTTCCTATCAGGCGCAGGACGGCTCCAACCGCACGGTCATCGAATTGCAGGTGGACGAGATTGGCCCTTCCTTGCGTTATGCGACGGCTCAGGTGCAGAAAATGCAGTCAGGCGGATACCAGGGCGGCAACGCCAATGGTGGCGGATATCAGCAGCCGCAGCAGGCACAACAGCAGTCGCAGGCTCCTGCAGATGACCCATGGGGCGCTCCGGCTGGAGAGCCTGATTTCTGATGCGTGAGTGGATTGAGCCGCCGGACGTGCTGCCCACATGTCCGATTCATGGGTGCGCGCTGTATCCGGCGCGCCCCATCCCATGCCCCGAATGTGAGGCCGAAAGCGAAGACCATTACGCGGACATTGGCGATGCCGACATTTGGATTTTGGAGGACGAATGACGCAGGAAACCACCATCGACGTGCCGAAGGCCTACTGGTGGACCCAGAACAAGCGTGGAGACTGGCGGGCGAAATACCGGCGCACCAGCGTCGTGAAAAGACGCGCCTACCTCACCTACCGCAGTCTCATCAACAGCGGCAAACTCAAGCCGCCAACCAAATGGCCAGTGCACGTCACCGCCATCATCCACCCCTTGACACACGGCAGATTCGATCCTGAGAACGCGGCGCCGATGGTCAAGGCAATCTTGGACGCCATCACACAAGCCGATTTCTGGCCGGACGATAACGCCAGATACGTGGTCGGCCCGGACTACAGGCTAGGCGAGCCAAGCACCGAAAAAGGCGTCTACCACATCACCATCCGAATCGAAGAAGAGGAACACTAGCCATGGCTACGAACGTGACCGAGAAAGACAAAGCATTGCAAGAGGTCATCGACTGGTGCGAGCAGCGTGAGATCGAAGGTCTGCGGCTTGCAAACGCTCTTCTGATGCAGCGTGACATGGCCGCATACGGTGTCGTGAAGGGACAAATCAACGCATACGAAAAGACAGCCGACCACTGCCGTTCCATGCTTGGCTATTCCGGCAGCATGCCCACGGAAGTACCAAATCAAAGCGAGGACGCGAAATGAGTAAACGGTACAAGGTTTGCCCACTTTTTTGGAGTGATTACGGCTGTAAACGCACCTTGATGAATATGGGTGCGTTTGAAGAGTTGCTGAACGAGGGTTGGCAGATTCTGCGGGTGGATACCATGCCGCCAACGGAATTGCGTGATAACGCCGTCGCAGCGACGAACGTCTACATCCTTGAGAGGGAGGCTAATGATGATTAGTCAATACGACAAGGACATGTGTTGCCTGTATATCGCTGAGGGGATGAGCTACATCTGGCAACAAAAAGGGAACCAAGAGCTTTCCCGAATACTTGAATCATTGGCCGATAGGAAGCTCATGAAGCGTGTCCATGGCGGGTATGCGATCACACTCAAGGGCCTGTTGGCAGTCAAGGTGTGGAGACTTCACCTGTTCCTGTTCCATCACGATGAACACAAGTACTTCAGGAGGAAGAAATGAGTATCGCAGAGGATGAAGCGGAGAGGGTGTACCCGACCAGCTATTGGGATGGAACGCATGTCAAGGAAAAGTTCTACTGCGACACGGACGATTTGCAGGAAGCTTACCTGCGAGGCCGCGAAGCGCCACCGTCTGACGTTGAGGTGGAGGCCGTGGCAAAACGCTTGCTATGGCGAAGCTGCAAGAAGTGGGATGGCATCGAAAGCGACTGTGTGGCGAAGGACGAAGATGACGCATGGAATTATGCCGGTGAGATTCCCGGCTTCCAGGAGGAATATATCAGACAGGCCAAGGAAATGCTCGAAATCGCACGGAAGGCGGTAAGCGAATGAGCAAGACGATCAGATACGTGGAGTGCGCCCACTGCGGCGAGACCGTCGGCGCATATTACGTCACCTGCCCGTACTGCGGATACCGCATGGTGTCCGCTCAGCAGGCGGTCATGGATGGCTTGGCATGGTGACGCTCGACCCGCCACCGGACTTGGTGGAGATCGCCGAAGCCCTGGACGCGATGGCGAAACCACACGTGGGAAGCGGCTGGGCGAACACCAACTACACCGACCTGCCCTGCACCACGCCACGGCAGGAGGCCATCTGGATGGCATACAACGGAATCACAAGAGGGGAGGATTGATGGCAAGGCGCGGATACGTGCAATTGGCCAATGGCTTCTATCTCAACCGGAAGGTACGCCGTTTACGCCGTACCATGCCATCGGCCATCAGCGCCTTCGTCATCATGCTTTCCTACTGCGGCGACAACCTCACGGACGGTTATGTGGACGATGATACGGCGGAATTCGTGCTCGACATCACCACACAGGAGCTTGACGCTTTGCAGCAGGTCGGATTGATCGAGGCCGTGGATGGCGGCTATGTCATCCACGATTACCTTGAGCATAATCGGAGCCGTCAGCAGGTGATGGCCAAGCGCAAGCGTGAGCATGACCGGTATTCTGCTGGCAGTCTGCCGGCAGAAAGTGCGCAGACTGCCGGCAGAATCGAAACAGAATCGGGACAAACACCAGAACACCAGAACACCAGAACCCAAAAGAAAGATGAAGAAGAATATTCTTCTTCTTCATCCAAAGAAATCGGGCTGAACGACTTCGAGCTGGTCAGGGAGAAAGCCCACGCCAATGCCGCCATAATCCGCGATTACCCGAATCTCGACCTGTCGGACGCGTGGAATGCCTTCGCCGCTCGCCACTACGGCGAGACACGCACCGTCAACGACTGGTGCCGCCAATGGAAAGGCTGGTGCCAACGCAGAGCCAACATGAGCGGCATACCACCCTCGAAACCACACAAGCACACGTGGCAGTGCGAACACGTGCTCCAAGCGCTCGGACGCGACAAGGAAACCGCCACGCCAGACCAACAAGCATGCAGGCTCGCTGAACGACTCAACAAGGAGCAGAACACACAATGATAGAACCCAAACTCATCTACCATCTCACAGACGCCGAATACCACCGACGCATGGCCAAGGCATGGCGAGAAGGCTACGCGGCCGGTTGGAAAGACCAGGAATGCGACTTCCCGCCACACACCACAGAAAACCCATACAAGGAGACAACACGATGAGAATCAAGAAAGTCCTCGAAGACATGATCATCAAGTGGCATCAGGCCGGTTACGCGCTTGACGAGATCGCGCCGCTCGTGCCGCAGGTGCCGAAAGCGGAAGTCGCCGCACTCATCCACCAGCACGACAAGGAGACCAGACTTTGACCAACTGCCAGCACTGCCAGAAGCCAATGAAGCCGATCGCAGCGAATCTACTCTGCGCCAGCTGCCGCGAAAACTACTGGGCGCTCATCAGACAGCTCGGACACGTCCAACTGCCAGCATTAAGCTCCATCATGCTCAAGCAAGCGCACATCGGAGCCACGGGCCACGCGCCAAGCCGAGGCAGCGCGCCAATGCCAATCGACACGCACGCGCAAGCCCTCATCACTGATTCCGAAGCGTGGCTCGCAGAACAAGCAGGCAAAATCAGATCCGCATACGCAGGATACGGCTGGCGCAAAGCATGGCTCGCCATATTAAGCAATCGCCATACCATTTTGGACATGACCACTGCAGTAGACGATTACGCAGCCCTGGAACACATCAGCCGACGCAACGAGGCAGCATTGACTCCGGAAGACGAGCTCATAATCCTCGGCACCTGCCCCACCTGCCATCGCCAACTCACCGGCACGCCAGAAGCCGAATCGGTCACATGCCAACACTGCCGCTCCGAATGGGCGGCACCAGCCATCAAAGCGGCAAGAGACCAGAGACTATGGCAGATCCAGCTCACCGGCACGCCAAGCGACGCAGCCAAGGAACTGAAACGCTACGGCCTGACCATCAGCCGCAACCTCATCAGCCAATGGCTCAGACGCGGCAAACTATCGCACGCCACGCCGACAAAACACAAGCGGCAGTACACGTTCAACCTCGGCGAACTCGCAGCACTACTTGACTGTCACCGTTGAAATGCTATACTGTCGTACAGTAGTAAAATGGTTCAGCCTGAAAGGGCTGGGCCATTATTCATATCAGCTTCGGTAGCTCAGTGGCAGAGCACGAGGGATAGCACAGATACCAGAGGACGGATACCAAACCGGCCATGGCTTCATGATTCTTTGCGAATGCCCGTGATCAGAGATAGTGCATCCCACACCATGCGCTGGTTCGACTCCAGCCCGAAGCACCACAAGGCGGTGACCACATGCCAGGAAGAACGCGCAAGACAAGCCGCCAATTCGAAAAAGACAAGGCCGCATTCTTCAACCAATGCAAGGCACAGCATGCAGTCTGCTGGTTGTGTGGTATGCCGATAGATTATTCAGCACCGAAGAACACAAGCGATGACAGCTTCAACCTCGACCACCTCTACCCAGTCTCGAAGCACCCCGAACTCCAATTCGACCCGGCAGGCTTCAAACCAAGCCATACCAGCTGCAACCGATTGCGCGGCAACCAAGACCCACCAGCACCAATCGGAACACTCTCAAGACAATGGATAACAACAGCATGAGCCCTCACAGCAAGGGGTAGGGGCGGTGAAATCGTAAAACCAACGACAGAGCGCAAGACGTCCCGCGTGGTTGGTCTTCCTCTCCCCGACGAGTGAAATTGTTGGCGGGTCGCGCGCGATGGCAGATTAGGGGGTGTTTTCGATGAGTGCGAAGTTTCCGAGTCGGAATGTGGCGGAGGCGTTGGAGCGTTCGTTGAAGAACGCTGACCTCAAGGCTGTGAATTCTGCTGTTGTCGCTGCGGCTCGCGTGTTGGCTGAGCGTATCGATTATCTGACGTTCTCCGGTTTTGTCGATGAGAACGGCAAGCTCGACAACGTTTCGCTGCCGACGTTCCTCAAATATTGTCAGTCGCTTGGTTTGACGGTGGATGCTCCGGCTAAGGTTGGTCGTCCTGCGAAGCCGAAGGTTGAATCGAAGCCGGAGGCGCGTAAGAGCGACAAGGTTGTGCAGATGGAAGATTTCATGAAGCGTTTCGGCTAGGAGGCGTTCGATGGTGTCGGAAGATTTGAGTGTTTTCGGTGCCATCGATGATGAGAAGCATGGTGTGACGCTTCCTAGAATCTTCACCCCGCCGCTTAGAGAGCTTGATAAGACCACCAGCAATGGTTTCGCGGTGATTGCCTTCGCGGAGATTATGCTTCATGTGCATCTTTATCCTTGGCAGTGCTGGCTGCTGGTCCATGCGCTGGAATTGCTTGAGGATGGCAGCTATCGCTTCCGCAAGGTGATTGTGCTTGTGGCTCGTCAGAATGGCAAGACCACATTGATGGGCGTTTTGGCCGCCTGGTGGCTGTTCGTGGACTCGAATAAGCACCCGGATAGGGTGCCGCCCGTGAAGTTCCTGGTGGTTGGTGCCGCGCAGACCTTGGATAATGCCAAAGGCCCATATTCCCAAGTCAAGGAGTGGTGTAATCCGCGTCCTGAGACTGATGAGGAGTCAGAGCTGGTGGTGCCTGAGCTTGCGGACATGACGCAGAAATTCGTCAACACCAATGGCGAGGAAGCCATTGTGTTGAAGTCGAAGGCGAAGTACATTGTCCGTGCCGATAAGAACATTCGTGCGAAGAGCGCGGCCCGTGTGATTTTCGATGAGCTTCGTGAGCAGCATAATGATGATGGCTGGAACGCGGTCTCTCAGACCACGAAGGCCGTGTGGAGTTCGCAATTGTGGGGCATCAGCAATGCTGGCGATTATCGCAGCGTCGCTCTCCGCAAGCAGGTGGACAAGGGCCGTAAACTCGTTGACGCTTGGAACAAGTACATCGCTGATGGTGTGGATGCCGCCGAGGCTTTCGCCAATGGCGAGCAGGACGGCTCATTCGGCTATTTCGAATGGTCCGCGCCTGATAAGTGCCCGGTGGATGATGCCGACGCGATCCGCCAGGCTAACCCGTCTCTCGGTTATGGGCCGATGACCGTGGCTTCCGTGCGCTCCGACATCGATGGCATGACCGAGGCCGCATTTCGCACCGAGGTCCTATGCCAGTGGGTGACGGCCGACATCGTGCCCTACATCAATCCAAAATTGTGGGCGCATGGCACCGATGACGCTTCCTGCATACCCGCCGAGAACCGCGTGGTCCTGGCGGTGGACACCTCGGCCGACCGGCAGACCACGTATGTGGCCGCCGCTGGCCTGCGCGCCGATGGCCTGCCTCATGTGGAGCTTATCGCGCGTCGTGACGGCATGCTGTGGGTGCCGCACTTTCTTGACCTATTGCGTGAGAGCTGGCCGTCGATTTGCGAGATCGCCGTACAGTCGAAGGGCTGTCCGGCCGTCGATTTCATCGACTCCTTGACCGAAAAAGGCTGGAACGTCCACCTTATCGAGGGTTTCCGCCTTGGCGCGTGCTGCGGCCGCTTCCTCGACCGCGTGCGCGAAGGCAAGCTCCGGCACCTGCCGCAGCCCGCCATCGAACAGCAGGTGAGCGTGGCCGTGACAAGGCGTCTCGGTGAGGTCGAGGTGTGGGATCGCGCTAAGAGTGCTTTGCAGATCAGCGGCCTTATCGCCGAATCGGAAGCATTGTACGCCTTGGAGACCATGCAGGCTGTGGATGCTGAGCCGGTGAAGGCTTCCGCCTATTCGGGGCATGGATTGATGATTCTTTGACTTTTTTGAAGCGATTGGAGGTGCCTTATGGGCCTTTGGAGCGCCTTGAGGAACGTTTTCCAGCCGCGCTACAGCATTTCCTTTGATTTGTCCGACCAGATGGCCATGATTCAGGGCCAGACTGAGGCCGAGCTTTTCAAGACGCAGCCGCATTTGCGTACCGTGATTACTTTTCTGGCGCGGAATGTCGCTCAGGTCGGATTGAAGGAATTCGAGCGTGTCAGCGACACCGACAGGCAGCGTGTGACCGATGATGTGCTGATAAATCTGCTGAAGCAGCCGAACGGCACGATGACGGGCTATGAGTTGATGCGTCAGCTTGTGGCTGACTTGGCGCTTTACGATAACGCTTACTGGGTTGTCATGCAGACGCCTGATCGGGATGCCGACAAGTTCGGTAGCTGGCAGATTCAGCCGATTCCGCCATGCTGGGTGCAGGCGAAGCGCGATGGCAGTGTGTTCCAGCCGGCCTATTATCGCGTTTATCCTGATTTGGGCACGTCATACTATGATGTGCCGGCCGATGACATGCTTGTGTTCCACGGGTGGAACCCTGATGACCCGACGCAGGGCGTTACTCCCGTGAGGGCTCTGAAGGACATTATCAACGAGCAGATCCAGGCATGGTCGTATCGCACTCAGGTGTGGAAGCGCGGCGGCCGTATCGGCAGCGTGCTGGTGCGTCCGAAGGATGCGCCGGAATGGAATGACGCCGACCGCGAGCGTTTCAAGCGCGGGTGGAAGGAATTCACCGACAAGGGTGCTCAGGCCGGTGCCACGCCACTGCTTGAGGATGGCATGGAGTTGAAGCGTTTGGGCTTCAATGCTCGCGAGGAGGAATTCAGCGAGGTCACGAAGCTTTCGCTGTCCACCGTCGCAAGCGTCTACCACGTCTCGCCGGTCATGGTCGGCATCCTGGACAACGCGAATTTCTCGAACACCAAGGAATTCCGCAAGATGCTGTACTCCGAGACGCTTGGTCCGACCATGCGCATGATCGAGGACAGGATAAACACTTTCCTCGCTCCGAAGGTCGGTGCGCCGGACGCGAATTACATCGAATTCGACATCCGCAGCAAGCTTTCCGGCGATTTCGAGGAGCAGGCCAGTGTGATGAGCACTTCGGTCGGCGCTCCGTGGATCACGCCGAACGAGGCGCGCGCCAGTCAGAATCTGCCGCGCGTCGATGGCGGTGACGAACTGGTTGTGCCGCTCAATGTCACCAAGGGCGGCCAGTCAAGCCCGCAGGATGGCGGTGACCCGTCGCGTCCAGCCGACGGTTCGGCCATTGAATCGGACGACGGCGAGAAAACAGCGGCAATCGTCAATGCTTGGCGCGACCGCTTGGAGAAGAGCGTCAGATCACGTTTCGGCGCCGGCATGGGAGTCGATGACATCAAATGGCTCAAATGGCAGAACGAACTGCAGGCCGACCTGACCATCAAGGCCGGTTTGGGGCAATTCGATGCCGGTGTGAGGGCATTGCAGGAGACGGAGGACATGCGAACGCATTTCAAGGAGGTGCATGATGCACTTTAAGGATTTCGAGTGCCGATTCAAGGCCGATGGCGAGGACTCGGCACTCAAGGATGGCGAATTCATCGCCTACCCTTCCACTTTCACCCGCGAACCAGACTGCTACGGTGACGTGGTGGCAAAGGGCGCATTCGACAAGACCATCAAGGAATGGCAGGACAGCGGCAACACGCTGCCAGTGTTGTATGGGCATCGTATGGATGACCCCGATTACAACATCGGCGGCGTCGATTCGATGGGCGAGGACGATCACGGCTGGTGGATCAAAGGCCATTTCGACATGGACTCGCCGAAGGCCGCGCAGGTCTACCACCTGATCAAGGAAAAGCGTCTCAGTCAATTGTCCTTCGCGTTCGACGTGATGGACGAGGGCGAGGTGGAGCTCGATGACGGCACCAAAGCCAACGAATTGCGTGAGCTGAGGGTGTATGAGGCGTCCTTCGTGCCTGTCGGCGCGAATCAGGATACGGGCATCGTGGACGTGAAGGACGAGCTGCGCCGGTTGAAGACCGGATGCACCCTCTCACAGAAGAATCTTGGCATTCTCTCGCAGATCGCCGATGACCTGACCGGTCAGGCGAAGAAACTCAAGGATTTCGTGGCTGAGAACACCACTCAGTCCGACAACAACAATGACAATGACCAGAGTGACGATGCGAAGGCATCGGATGCCGGTGCAGCCAAGAACGAGGAGCCCGATGGGGCCAAGTCCGAGGAGCCGGACGGTTTTTCCGAAGCGGAAGCGTTGCAACTCGCAATCAAGATTGCCCAAGTTGGGCGGAAAGGGGAGTGACCGTAATGGCATCTCTCAAGGAAAAGCGAGCCGCGCTTGTCAAGCAGCTCGAAGAAAAGCAGGGTCTGCTGGCCGCTGGCAAGGCTGATGGCGATACCATCGCATTTGTGAAGAGCGCGCTGGCCGAGGTCGAGGGCATCGACCGTCAGCTGGACGGCATGAAGCAGTCCGATGATCTGCTCGCGCAGATCGGCCAGCTCAACGCCAAGACCGGCGTGCAGCATGTTGGTGGCTCCGACGCCATCCACGCCAAGAGTATCGGTGATTATTACGTCAAGTCCATGCAGAATGCTGGCCTTGACGTGAAGTCTGCCATCGCACGCAACTTCGAGGTCGAATACAAGGCAGCGGATGATACTCACGTGGAAGGCGCGCCGTCCGAAGGCTATGCCCCGTATCTGACGCAGATCGACACTCAGCCTGCTCGACCGTATCAGCGTCCGCTGGTCGTGGCCGACCTCTTCGCTTCCGGTGCCGTCAGCGGCAACCTGATCGAATACCCGGAATTCAGCGAGCTTGAAGGCAACGCCTCCACCGTCGCCGAAACCGGAGTAGCCCCGCAGGTCCATTGGAAGGAACCTGTGTGGAAGCAGGACAAGATCAGCACCGTCGCCAGCTTCTTCGCCATCAGCGACAACATGATGGACGATCTCAACTGGATTGTGTCGGAAATCAACAACAACGCGCAGTATGACCTGAAGCTGGCGGAGGAAAACCAACTCCTGTCCGGTGATGGCACTGGTAATAATCTGAAGGGTCTTTTCAATCGTGAGATTCAGACGATGGGCCAGGATGAGCTGTCGGACGCCGACCGTCTGTCCAAGGCCAAGCTGTACATCACGCTGAAAACCAATTATCAGGCTGACGCATTCGTCCTTAATCCGGTCGATTTCTGGAAGCTGACCATCGCCAAGAACGCGGAAGGCTCTTACCTCAACCTGACTAACGGTTCCACTTTGTGGAATGTCCCCGCAATCGCTACCGCCGCCATTGCCGAGGGCACCGCGCTGGTCGGTGCCTTCAAGAGCGCCGAGCTTTTGCGCAAGGGTGGTCTGGTCGTGAAGATGACCGACTCGAATGCCGATGATTTCCTGCACTTCAAGCAGACCTGCCGCATTAGCGAGCGTGTCGGCCTGCAAGTCAAGTATCCGAAGGCCTTTGTGAAGGTCACTCTCGGTAAGGCGGCCTGATCATGACGCAGAAGTATGTGCGCTTCGTCACCCCGAAAGAGGCGAACATCGACAAGACGCAGGATGTGGCGGAGCTTGTGGCGCTTGATGCCAAGGGCAAGCCGGTCACTATCGGCGGTGCCGCCTCTCTTCCGGTGGCGAAGAATGTGTCCAAGGCCGCAGGCGATGCGCCGACCAAGCAGGAATTCGATGCTCTTGTCGATTCTCTGGTGGCCGCTGGCCTGATGGCAGCCAAGTAAGTGATTGGGGGTGCGGCATGACTGCCGTGATTGGTGATCTGATTCCAAGCGCCGACTCTTTCCAAGTCGATGCCGGTTTCAAGATGCATGCCGCTCAGACTGCGATTCGCCGGTATTGCGGCTGGCATGTCGCGCCTTCCGTCACTCGTACGATTCGCTTGGATGGTCACGGCGGTGATTCGCTGCTCTTGCCATCCAAGCATGTGACCGCGCTTTCGAGTCTCAAGCTTGATGGCGTGGAACACGTGCAGGATGCGCGGTACAGCGAGGCCGGGAGCCTTGTGCTGGTCAATGGCGCCACCTTTCCCGATCTGCCGGGGAGTGTGGAAGCGACCATTACCGATGGTTGGGATTTGGAGGATGTGCCGGAAGTGCAGATGATTCTGCTGGACATCGCGTCTCGTGTGATGCAGGTGCCCGGCACCGTATCCTCACAATCCACGAATGGCTCAAGCGTCACCTACCGGTCAGGCTCCGATGGTGGCGTGCCTAACGTGGCGCTTTTCGATTCCGAGAAGCGCACGCTGCAGCCTTACCGCTTGTCGTGGGGGGTGAAGCCGTGACTTCCGCGTTGGATTATCTCGGCCATGGCTCGTCCTTCAGCATGTCCGGCGCCACCAAATGGCGGCGGCTGCGTGCGAGGAAGGTCAATGACCCGTATTCCGGCGAGCAGACCGGCGAGGACTGGTCTAATCCAGAAACTTTGGATTTTACCGGCGCTCTCGCCAGCTCCAGCAGCACGCGCGCACCCGACGGCCTGCGCGAGCAGACCACGAGCACGGCTTACCTCACGTCTCCTGATCCGACTCTCGACATCATGCCGGGTGACAGGATTCGAGCGTTGCCGGATGACGGGCGATGTTGGGAGGTGTCCGGCTATCCAAGTCATGACGCGAATGCTTTCGTGTCATGGCAGCCGACGATCGAGATTCCACTATCCGAATATCGGGGGTGATGGCTTTTGGGAGTGATGGTCAAATTCAACGACAAATATTTCGATGAGTTGATGAATTCGGCTGGCGTCAAGGCCATGACCCGCAGGGCGGCCGAAAAGACCTTGGAATATGCGAAAGCGCATGCTCCGGTTGATACTGGCGCGTATCGCGACGGCCTCCAGATCCAGGAGGTCAAGCACGAGCATCGGACCACATGCATGGTGGTCGGCACCGATCCGAAAACCCTGCTAGTGGAATCGAAGACTGGCAATCTCCGCAAGGCGTTGAAGGCAGGCAAAACATGACAGCAGTCCTGCCGCCAGACATTGAATTGTGGATCTGCTCTTTTCTACGTGCCAGGCTTAAGCCGTCTTTTCCGACGGTCATCGTTTCGAATCGTGAGCCGGACGATTACGACGGCTCACGGCCGCTCGTCGTGGTGCGTGACGATGGCGGCTCGCAATCGAATCGCGTGCTCTTCGACCGGAGCGTCGGCGTGACCGTGCGTTACGGGGCTCGTGCCGCTCCGAAACCCTGCCGTGACTTGGCGGCCAGAATCTACGGTTTGCTCACCGACCCCGATATTTGCTCGCTTGACGGTTCGCCGATCGCGGGCATTGATGAGGACGGGTGCAATGGTCCGTATTTCGTGGCCGAGGACGCGAACATCGCCAGATGCTATCTGACTCTCGAATTCTCCGCTATTGGAAAAATCCAATAATTCAATAATTCTTAATTTTTAGGCGTTGAAACGTTTGTTTCAGCGCCTTTTTGTTTGAAAGGACAAAATATGGCAGCTGATTCAGCAGGCAATGACCTGAGCGCCGCGAAGATCGTGGTGACAAGCGCCTTCCGTTTCGCACCTTATGATGCGACTCAGAAGCTGACCGCCGATCTCATCGCGCCGACCGTGGCCGACGTGAAGACCGGTTTGGACGAGATCTTCAGCAAGGGTGGCTTCGTCGGCCTTATCACCGAGGATGGCGCGCCGCAGGACAGCCGTGACGCCGATGATGCGATCAAATTCCACCAGCCTGGATATTCGATTAATGGCAAGGCGTCGCTGACCGCGCAGTTCACGGTGGCCGAGGATAACGACATCACGCGCCAGATGACGATCGGCAAGCCGGACTCCAGTGGCGTGTATCACGTGACCGATGTGATTCAGGACGGCAAGTGGTTCTGTTATCAGGAGACGGTGTTCAAGAATGGCACGCACCGCCGTCGTCTGGGTGTCGTGAATCTGACCGGCAACGAGCAGGGGCAGGAGACTTCTGGCAAGAACACCGGTGACGCTTGGACCATCGAATGGATTCAGGATGACGCCTGCGATTCCGGCAACAGCAAGTATTTGCAGTCCTTCGTGACTCCGACTGTTTCGTCCGGGTCTCACGCCACCGATCATCAGGCTGATGATTCCGAGTCTCAGCCGGTGGCTGACTGATTCAACTCTTCCCAGCATGTGTTTCTTTCTTCCTTTCTTCGCATGTGCTGGGATTCTTCCTCTTCATCCAGTGAAGCAAAGGAAAAATTTTTAGTCGTTTGAAAGAAGGAAGAAATGACCAAGAACGTGATGCCCTCCGCCGCCGATTTCGACGCTTGGACTGCAGAGGATGAGGAGAAGGCGCTTGAAGCGTCCGCCGAGCAGATGAAGGTGAAGCATCTCATCAAGGACGGCTCCGTATGGTTTTTGGCTCCTCATGGCCATATTTACAAGCTGCCCTTGGCGCTGTCGATTGATGATTTCGTGAAGCTGTCCGACATTAAGTCGGATGTCGAGCAGATTCAGACGTTGAAGGACATGCTGACTGCTTTCGCTGGTGAGGATGCGGCCAAGGAGCTGGCGAAGGAGCCGGTCATGGTGCCGATGAACATCCTCAACGCTTATGGCGAAATCATTGCCAAGGTACAGGGCGCTGATTTGGGAAAATCGTCGGCTTCTGCCAGCTCCTCCAAGGAGAAGACGGCAATCGAATAAGAGCCGATTTCGCGGCTCGCGGGTGGAGTCTGCAGGCCGACTTGGGCGGCAGACTCCGTTACCGCGACGCGATCGCCTTGTGGGAGAGCCTTTCGGCGGATCCATCGACGTATTGCGGCATGTCTGCCGTGCATATGGTGCTGCCGATGGATGCGACGGCGATCATTACCGCGATTCAGGCTGGCGGCACGTCGATTCTTGGCGACCTCGCGCCGGAAAAGGCGGGGAAGCAGCACGTCGAAGTGACCGATGAGGAGCGTCGTGAGGCTTTGGAGTCGATGAGCAGCATCTTCGGCTTCAAAAAAAGTGAATAGAGGAGGCTGTCATGGCTGGCGGTAGCGAGCTTGGTTCCGCGCATGTGAGCATTTTCCCGCAGATGAATGGCTTCCGCCAGAATGTGGCGAAAGAGACCGGAAAAGCCGTCTCCGCCCTGAAAAACACCTTTTCCAAAGGGTTCAACGGGGCGCAGCAGGGCAAGCAGGTCGGCAACGCCTTCAAAAGCGGCTTTAACAGTGGTGCCGCTGAATTGAATTCCGAGGCTTTGAAGTCCTTTAAAAAGGACGTGGCTCAAGCCTCGCAGAAGAATACTGACGCCTTGCTGAAATTCAAGGCTGCCGGCGTGCAGGTGCAGGCCGCGCAGGAGAAGCTGAACGCGGCCACGCAAAAATACGGGGCCGATTCGACTCAGGCGCAGGCTGCGGCCATCAAACTCGAACAGGCGCAGATCCGGCAGAAGGCGGCGGCTGACAATCTCAAGGCGGCGACCGATAACCTCAAGACCGCCAAGGGACGGCTTAAGGACCTTGAGACGCAGTTGGCGGCCGAAGCTGACAAGTCGAAGAACGCTTTCGTCCGGCTGGCGTCCGGCTTCGCGTCGGTGGGCCAGCAGATCGTCGGCAAGATTCCAGGCGTCAGCACGGCCGTGCAGAAGATCAGTTCGACGGCTGGCGAGGTCACGTCCAACATCAAAAGCAAGTTTTCGGCTGCTTGGAATGCTTTGCCGGAGGGTGCGCGTAATGCGGCCGCGAAGGCCGGTAATGCGTTGCATTCGGGTTTGAGCAAGGCTTCCGGTTTCGCTTCGAAGGCCGTGAGCGGTATCGGCAAGGCGGCTAAGGGCATGGCCACCGTCGTGTCCGGCGCCGCTGCCGCCGCTGGCGGATATCTGGTGAATTTCGGCAAGCAGGCCGTGGATGCGGCCCTCAAGGCCGGTGAAGTGACCGCGAAATTCCAACAGGTCGCCAAAAACAATAATTGGACTGACGAAGAGCAGAAGTCGCTGCTCAGCCTGAATAAGACGCTTGGACAGACCGGCGTCATATCCGGCGGCACATTGAAGGCCGCTCAGGCACAGCTCGGCACTTTCGCGCTGACGGCGGATCAGGTCAAGACTTTGACGCCCGCTTTGGCCGACATGATCGCCAACAATAAGGGTTATAACGCGACGGCTCAGGATGGCGTGCAGATCGCTAACCTGCTTGGCAAGGTCATGACCGGCAGCGCCACGGCACTGTCGAAATATGGCGTGACGATGACCGACGCGCAGAAGAAGGTCTTGCAGGAGGGTAGCGCGTCCGAGAAGGCCGCTATGGCCGCGCAGGTGTTGGAGGCCAACTTCGGTGGTATCAACAAGGCCTTGGCGCAGACCCCGCAGGGCAAGATGACGATCTTGCAGCATGAGATAGCCGGGCTGAAGACTTCTGTCGGCAATGACCTCATCGCGGCTTTCGGTGGTGTCGGCGGCGCGGTCATCAAGATGGTGCAGGCCGTCGAACCGCTCATCACCGCGTTTTTCGACAAGGTGGCCGCACTGGCCGAGAAGATCGGCCCGCCGCTTGAAAAAGTGTTCGGTGGTATCGCCGACAAGATCAGCAAGCTTGATTTCAGTGGCTTTGCCAAGAGTCTTGGCTCACTGTCCGGTCCTATCGCCGCTGTGACCGGCTTGCTTGGCGCGGCTGGTCTTGGCGGCGCGTTGAGCGGATTGAGTGGCGTGCCGATCATCGGCAGCATGTTTGGCAGCTTGGGCAAAGTGCTCGGTGGTCTCGGCGGGCCTATCACTTTGGTGATTGGCGCTCTGGCCGGATTGATCGCCACGAGCCCTCAGCTCCGCAGCGAATTCGGCACGATGCTCAAGAATGTCTTCGTCAGCTTGCAGCAGGCATTCCAAATGCTTCAGCCGTCGATTCAGACGCTCATGACGGCTTTCAATCAGTTGTCTCAGGCTCTGATTCCGGTGCTTGCCCGAATCATTCCGCTTCTGACGCCGATAATCTCGACGCTGATAGGAGCTATGGTTCCGGCCATTCAAGGCATCTTGACCGTGGTGACCACGGTGGTGCAGGCATTGGTCCCGATTATCCAGGGACTCGCGCCAGTAGTGACCGTCGTGCTGACTGCCATCACGTCCGCGATACAGTCGCTGACGCCGATTATTTCGCAGATCAGCAGTCTGGTTGTCAATCTGGTCTCGACTGTTGTTGTTCCATTGATTCAGCAATTGGCTCCCATTGTGACCAGTGCGTTGACTGGCATTGCCTCAGTCGTGCAGGGGCTTACTCCAATCGTGTCGGTGGTAATCTCCGCGATCGTCGGATTCATCCAAAACACGCTTTTCCCGACGATTCAGGTAATGACGCCTTTCATCCAAGGCGTCATTAATTCCATCCAGCTCATCCTTCAAGGTGTGATGACCTTCATTCAAGGCGTCATCAATGTTGTCTCCAGTCTCATTTCTGGAGATTGGCGGCAGGCGTTTGAGGGATTCAAACAGATTGTTAAGGGTGCCGTGGAAACGGTGCTTGGCATTATTGGTGGCATCGGGAGCGCGATTATGGGCATCTTTTCCGGTGCTGCCACATGGCTTTTGACTGCCGGCGCGTCAATCATCGGCGGACTGATTTCCGGCATCACAAGCGCCATGAATGTCCTTGGTGGTTTTCTCGGAAGCATCAGAGGGCACATCTCCGGCTTCTTCTCCGGTGCCGGTTCTTGGCTCATCAGTGCTGGCAAGGCCATTCTTAGTGGCTTGCTGAGGGGCTTGATGTCGGCATTCGGTCCGGTCGCAAGCTTTGTGAGCGGTATCGGTGGCTGGATTGTCAAGCATAAGGGCCCGCTCAGCTACGACAAGGTGATGCTTAAGCCTGCTGGCCGTGCCATCATGCAGGGCTTTGACAAGTCATTGCGGCAGGGCTGGAAGGACGTGCAGCGCACCGTGAATGGTATGAACGCGCAGATCAATGGCGGTTTTGACGTGGATGCGTCGAAGTCGGGGCGCGCGAATGTCAGCAATGGCGGTGGTGGCAACACCTTCGTCACGCAGACTTTTAATTATCCGGCGATCGCTCCGACGAGCATCAGCACGCAGCAGAAGTTGCAGACGGCGGCAATGCCGCAATGGTGACAAGTGAAAAGGGTGGTGCAATGATTCTCACGGATTATCTCATCAACGGTCAGCAGCTGACCGGTGAGCATTCGAGTTTGATCGTCGGCACCACCCATTTCACGAGCATCAGCCCGCGCATTGATTCGGTCACGGTGAATGGTCGGAATGGCATGATGCTCCCAGCCGGTCCGGTGGCTTTCGACGCGCCGGAGATCACGCTGAAATTCATCACGGACGGGCCTGATGCGGATGCTCTGATGCACCGCTTCTACCGCTTGTGCCGTTTGGCTTCCAAGCTGACGCGCGTGGAGCGTGACACGGTGTCCGGTTGGACTCGGCGCATGACCGCCAGCGCGGTGTGCACGTCATGTCAGCCGGACGGTGACGAGATTCCGTGGGATGACCACCGCGCGGCCACCGCCGTCTTCCAATTGCCTGACGTTTATTGGCAGGGGGAGCAGTGGCAGGAGCGCACCTTGGACGCGACTGGCGGGCGTCTCATGGCCGGTAGTGTCGATAAGCCCAGCAACAAGGGTTATTGGACACGGTGGGCTGGATTGCCGAACGCTTCCGCCTCGCAGCTTTTCGACACAGTGCCGGAGGGCTGGCTTTCCAATGCGCCAATCGGCACGCTGGTATTGCGCTTCGGTGCCGCAACCGCCGTCACGATCAGTGACCCGATAAGTGGCACGAATCTAATGTGGGGCGGCAAACGCGACGCCTCACGACCTTACCTTTTCGTCGATGCAGCCAATCGCAAGGCGTGGACGGCGGCCAACGCCGACGCATGGTCAGGCGGCACGGATGTGACGTCCGGCGTCGACTGGACCACCGAGCCACTGCAGGTGTGGCCCGCAATCGATTCCGGCGATTATCGCCTCGCAATCAAACAGACCGGCGGCACCGACAAGGTGACCTGCCGGTTTTTGCAATCCTGGGAGTGATTCATGGCAAAGTCCCTTCATGCCCGTCTTGTGGCCTATCGTCCATTCGGTGAGCGTATCGGTGTGCTGGCCGAGCCGGTGAGCTTCAGCGCCAGCATGCTCCACGATGACGATGGCGCAATCAGCATCGAATATTCCCTGCTGTCCGGTGACGCTCAGGCTTTCGACCGAGAGCTGACGGACGGCCTCGAAGTGGCAGTGGAGGTGTCGGACGGCAGCGGCTATCGTGAGCCGGACAATGCGCGTTTCGTCATCACCGGACGCTCCGGCAAGACCGATGACCGCACCAAGACCATCACTTATTCCGGTCAGTCGATTGGCTGGCTGCTGTCCAAGGCCGAAAACAACGACGCGAGCCATCTCATCGCCGATGGCGACAACAAGGGCAAAAGGCCATTTTATTCTTCCAATCCGGGCACGATTCTCAAGACCTTGCTGGACGAAAATCGTCAGCGTGGTGGCGTGGCCACCGGCCTGACCTTGGGATTCGACACGTCCAAGGACGCGGCGGGCAGTAATTGGGCAAAAAAGTACACTCTGTACTATTCTCTTGGCACTGATTTGCAGACCATCCTGAGTGCTCTTGTCAATGGTGGCGGCTGCGACTGGCGCACGTCCGGCAGGACGCTCAAGCTGTGGAATGCGGATAGCACCGCCTTGAGCCGTGACCTGAGCAAGAGCGTCGTGCTCCAGCTTGCACGTGACATCAGCGAGGCACCCTTCGAGGAGTCCATCGCTGACCTCGCGTCCACCGTCCTTGTCGAGGGTGACAATAACCTCCTCTTCCGCATGGATAATCCGGCCGCGCCGACACCGTGGGGCAAGTGGGAATCCTATTCGTCGCAGGGCGGCGTGTCCGACAAGGACACCGCCCAGGCATTCATGCAATCCACGCTGGATGACGCGGCTCGTGTGCGTGGCCAGTACACGCGCGATCTGGTGACCGCGAATGTGGATAATCTGCCGCTCATCGACTATCATGCGGGCGATTGGATTACCGCCCCTACCGTGGCTCACGGCGAGAAGGTGCGCGTGCAGGAAATCGACCTGTCCATGCGCCAGAATGAGGGTTTAAGCGCCTCCATCGCCCTGAATGATATTAAGTATGACGCTTCGGTGCGTCAGGCGAAGAAGATAAAGGGCATTACCGGTGGCGCGGCATTGGCTGGCAGTGAGAGCGGAACCACTGTCTCCACTGACCATGACCATCGCGTGCCGAAAGCGCCGCTCGGCCTTGTGGTGCAAACGGACGCCTACCTCGGCTCGGACGGGTATGCGCACGGCTTGGCCACGGCCATGTGGTCCGCCGTGACCGAAGCGACGAATAACACCGCCATCGAAATCGGCAATTACGCCGTCGAGTGGCGCAAGCACGTGGATGGCGCGCCCTGGCATTCCGCTGGCACGACTGATAAGACGCAGCTTGGCTTCGGCGGTTTGGATTGCGGCACTCAAATCGAGGTGCGCGTCAGGGCTGTGCCGACGTATTCGGACAAGCTTGGTGAATGGTCGAGCGTTTTCGTGGCCACCGTCGAATCGGATACGACGCCATGCGCCGTACCATCCAAGCCGTTGCTTTCCTCTGAGCTTGGCGTGGTCACCATCCACTGGGACGGCAAGACCGCTGCCGGCGCGCAGATGGAGCCTGACTTCGACCATATCGAGGTGGGCGAGGGCATCAATGCGGCTGGAATGCAGGTCATCAGCGCCACCCAGTCGGGGCAGGGCGATTACGTCATCACCGGTTTGACGGGCGGCTCACCGCATAGCTATGCCTTGCGTTCCGTCGACCATGCGGGCAATAAGTCTGACTGGTCTGCGATTGCCACTGTGACCGTGGCTTCCGCCGTCTCGCCTGATGAGGTCAAGCAGATTCAAAAGGATTTGGCTGACAATCAGACGGCGTTGAAGGACAATGCAGCGAAGCTGACGCAGGCCCAGAAGGACATCCAAGCCAACAAGTCGAATCTCGACGCGGCGTCCAAGTCGCTCGCCCAGGCGCAGACCGACCTGTCTCAGGCTCGGAAGGATATTGCGCAGACCAAGAGCGACCTGACCACCGCGAACGGGGAGATCAGCAAGGCGAAGGAATCCGCCGCCCAGGCGTATGCCGAGGCCCACAGCAAGAATCATACGTTTCGTGGCCCCGACGAGCCGGACGCCTCCAAAGGGCTGATCGTCGGCGACCTGTGGCTCAAGACGCAGAAATATTGGACGAGGTGGAAAGGCGAGAAGAACAACTCACCGAGCCTCTTGGCCGACTTCTACACCTACTGGCAGGGCGAAGCCAATAATTCTCCTTCCGTGCTCGTGCCCTTGTCCGATCGTGTGATTGACACGCTTGTCTGGGATGGTGCCGCTTGGAACCACATGGGCTATGCCGACGTGGAGCGCAATGCCGACGAAATCGCTCAGGCGAAGTCCGACATCGCGGATAACGCCGCGAAGACCACCGACGCGAAGAAGGCTGCTGAGAATGCCACTGCCGCAGCGAAAAACGCGCAGGGCGCGGCTGACACGGCCAATGGTGCAGCGAAGACCGCTCAGGACACCGCCAATGCTGCTACTGCTGCTGCGAAAAGTGCGACCGCGACCGCCGGTCAGGCCAAGGATGCCGCCAATGCCGCACAGACCGCAGCCGAATCTGCGAAGAAGACCGCTGGCAATGCGGAGACGCTGGCTAACACCGCCAACGCTTCGGCCAATGCTGCCAAGACGGACGCGGCCAATGCCAAGACCACTGCTGCCAATGCGTCGAGCGTGGCGACTCAGGCCAAGGCCACCGCCGATAGCGCGGCCCAGTCCGCCACCGATGCGGCCAATGCAGCCCAGAAGGCCAATACCGCAGCAGCTGCCGCCGCTGGCGTGGCGAACGGCAAGGCCGACGTGCTGATTCAGAGCACGGCGCCGGCCACGTCGATGCGCAAGGCTTCGACCTTGTGGATTGACACCACGAATGGCGCGAACACTCCGAAAAGGTGGAATGGGTCGGCTTGGGTTGCTGTGACCGACAAGGCCGCGACCGACGCCGCGAACGCCGCCGTCAAGGCCAATACGGCTGCGAAGACCGCGCAGGATACGGCAGACAAGGCCAATATTGCTGCCGCTAATGCCGCGTCTCAGGCGAATCAGGCTCAGGCCGCCGCTCAGAAGGCGCAGACCACTGCTGATGGTAAGAATCTGATCTACCGTGGCTCCGACGAGCCGTCCCATGACGGTTTGAAGCCGGGGGACATGTGGTGGAGGACGCAGAAGTATTGGACTCGCTGGAAGGGCGAGAAGAATAATTCGCCGTCCATGCTTGCCGACTTCTACACCTACTGGACTGGTGCGCCAAACGCCAGCCCTTCCGTGCTCGTGCCCTTGTCCGATCGTGTGGTGGAAGTCCTTACGTGGGATGGTACGCGCTTCGAGCCTTTTGACCTCGTGGCGAACAACATCCTCGCGTCTGGAACCGTGGCCGCGAAGCATCTCGCCGCCGACTCAGTGACCGCCGAGAAGGTCAAGGCCAATGCCATCACGGTGGACAAGCTGGCTGCCAATTCGGTCACGACTGAAAAGCTGGTGACTGATGCGGTGACCGCCGCGAAACTCGCCGCCAACTCGGTGCAGGCGCGCAATATCGTCGCACTGGCCATCACGTCCGACAAGATTGCAGCCAATTCCGTGACCACGGGCAAGCTCAAGGTCACGGAAGATATGACCGTGGCCTTGCTCAACGTCCACAAGATTCAGGCCGGGGAGATTGCGGCTAATGCCGTGACCACTGCTGCCTTGGCGGCTGGTGTCGTGAATGCCGACAAATTGGCTGCTAATTCGGTCAATGCGTCCAAGATTGTGACTGGTGCCATCACGGCCGACAAGCTGGCGGCAAACAGTGTGACGGCTGTCAAGATCGCGGCTGGCACTATCACGTCCGACAAGGTGGCGGCAGGCCAGTTCAAGGGCTACGTCTTCACGGGCGCCGTCTTCCAGAGCTCCGAGGCCGCGAACACGGGCATGAAGCTCAATAGCACGGCTTTGCGGATGTGGGATTCGAGCCATAACCAGACCGTCTATTTGGACGGTGAGGGCAAGTCGAATGTGCTGACCGGCACTTTCCAAACCCGCGTCAGCGGGCACAGGGTGCGTATCAGCCCGGATTATCGGAGCAGCGTCATCGGCGGCACTGAGACTTTCGTTGGTGATGGCCTGGAATTCCCCGCTTACAACGGTTCGACGGCTTTTTACTCTCATCCGGCCATTGCTTCTGTCATCCAGTCGAATCAGGTCGGTGCGATGGGCGGACTGGACTTGTGGAGCGGACACGTCACTAAAAACGACCCTGCTGCTTTCCTTCGCCTCAATTCCAAGCCACGCGCGAAAGGCGGCACCGGCAGCGGCATCACCTCGCAGGCGTACCTCAAGGCCGACACGAATTGGGACGAGGGCGACAACAGCAAGAAAAGCGGCGCCGACCTCAACCTCCAAGGCGTGGGTGGCTCCGGCGCAAGCGCGTATCTCAACGTGCGCAGCGACACCGGCAGCCTCTGCGAGGCCGCCGTGCACTCGTACGGTTCGAAGGCCCGCGCATACTGCACCGCATCCGACGCGAACGGCGAGGTCGGTGTGCTCTCGGACATCAGCACCGGCTACGTGTATCTGGGCGGTTATCTTGGCGGGCTGAATGGACGGCACACTTTCGAGGGTGCCGTGGCGTGGAAACTCTGGTCAAGCTCGCAGAATCTCGTCACCGGCTCATATGGCGACAGCAAATTCTCGGTCGGCAGTCCGGCAAAATACGGACGATATTATGCCGTGGCCTGCGCTGACACCACGTGGGCCGGCATTATCGTTCACACGATGAACACTGGCGGACAGTCCGGGTGGGGCATCAAAGCGTTCAACGCCGACCAAAAATGCGCTGTGGACGTGTGGTGCGACACTTTCGGCTGGCTTGTCAAATGATGATTGGAGTGATTTTGTCTGCGACTTTCGAAAAGGATGAAAACAGTGGACTGCTCATCGTCCGCTGCGACCCGCCAGTGAATGGCTGCTGCAATTTCGTGTTTTCCAGCGAGACCATCGCCTCGTGGAAGGCGTTGCTCGGCCTCGCGTCGACGCGTGAGGCGATCGCGGCGATCATGCAGGGCAAGGAGGATAGGAGCCGATACGACCCGACCACGGGTAGGGGCGTGTGGACTGGGGCTTATGAGGCCCTGGAAAGCGCGCTCGACGACTCCGCCACCGACGTGAGCATGCTCGCCGCTGATGGCGAGGTCATGAATGACCCGCTGACTGCCGCGCGCAACAGGGCGCGTGAGGGCATGAGTCTGCCCACCATGTCGAATGAGACGGACGCGAATCTCATTGCCGTACTGTCCGCTGATGACTCCGATGAGGAGCCGTCGAGTGGCATTGACGTGACCGTGACCAAGGACATTGAGGGATTGGACGATTTCCTCAATGACGAGTCCAGTCAATCAAATCTGGACGAGTGCGAGGAGAGATTCTATGAGTCCCTTATGCCACGACCTCAAAACAACCAACAATAAGGAGATTGATTATGGCCGATGTGACCACTGAGACCACTACCGATACCGTGCATGCCGTGACGCCCTCTGAGCCGTCTGGCGTGCTTGATTTGCGTCCGCCGAAGGAGTCGGTGCGCGCGGAATTGTGCCGTCTCGGATTGGAGTTTTCCAGCGCTGACGGCACCGCCGAATCGTGGCGCGACTACCAGCGTGGCGTGCTGGCCACGTTCGACGATACGGGCACGTCCGTCACGTTGACGGACGTGAAGACGAATCTCGGACGCACCTTGACACTCGACGAGCTTAAAGCCGTGACTCGTATCGACACGATGACCGCCGCCGACTAATCCAGCATTCCAATTTTTTCAACCCCTGCAATCCACACGGATTGCGGGGGTTTCGTATTTAAGGAGACATTTTGACTCAGATTCCAGCCGACGCGAACGACGTCATCGACACGCTTTCCGCGCAAATCGGCACTCTCAACAAGCAAATCGCAATCCTGACCAGTCAGCTCAACGCGGCCATGAAATTGATTCCCGCCGACGTGCTCGAAAGCGTGAAGGGAGACGAGAATGCAGAGGATTAACCTGTGGCTGAACCCAAAGTTCGACCCCACCGGCTTCCATGTCGTCAAAAAGGGCGGCGACATATCGAAGTACATGACCGGTGGCACGCTGGCCAACACCAGAGGCGAATACATCGACCTGCCTTTCGCGTGCGAGGTCGGCGTGAAATACGTGTGCACGTTCAGGATCGTCAGCAACGATACGACGAATAAAAGCATCGGCATCTTTTCCGGCAGCACGAGCAAATACCCAAGTGCCCAGACGGTCGGGAAATATACGATCCACTTCACCCCGATCGCCAATGACACGCGCCTGGCCATCCCCTCCGGTATGGCCATCAGCGAATTGAGCGTGGAAGCCGCCGACACGTATGACGCGGCGCTCGGGGGGGGGCTTCCGGGCTTCTTCACCGGCGACACCATGCCACGCGACTGACGCCGCGCACCGGGACGGTGGTGCCCGATGATGGTCACGAACCTATGCACGAGCCCATCCTCGACCATCACCCTGAAAGCCGACAAGTGGGTGAATATCACGACCCTTCCGAGCGTGAATGGGGCGACATATCAGATCAGCGTCGAGGTGAACGTCACAGGCGGCACTATCTCGATAATCGGAGCGGATGGCGACATCAACGCAAGACAACGTGTCAGCTACAAGATGATCATCAACAATTCCCATCCGGTATCAATGAGTTATCACGTCAAGTCAGGCAGTCCGACCGTCACAGTGACGAACATGCTCATCTGCACGTGGGACGAATACCAGGCGAACAAGACCCTGCTCGACAGCCTCCAATATTTCACCGGGGATACGATGCCGCTCGCCTAACTCCTATGGGGGTGGTGGCATGACTCCCATCGTTAATCACTGCGTCATGCCGAAAGACGGTGTGAGCGTCAAGACGACGAACACGACACCATCGGACATCACCTTCACGGGGTTGACGGCGGGCGTGAAATACCATGTGAGCGTCGTCTGTTACATGCTGTCCACGAGTGGCGACAATCCGCGCTTGCGTCTCACCACCAATGGCAGTGATAGTGGGCTGGTCGCTTCGAATGGTCGCGTGGATTACGTCTTCACCGCCGCCAGCACCACTCACGGCATTCTCGTCGGTCTGAACAATTGCACGGTCAATCTGAGCAAGGGCTTGTGCGTGCCTCAAGACCAGTGGCAGCAGCTCGTCTCGTTGGGATTGCCGGGCAATTATTTCGATGGCGACACCATGCCAAAAGATTAAACGATTTCAAGGAGATGTGATGTGTTTCAAACGTTTTTAGCGGGGTTTGGTGGTGTCGGCGGCGCGTGCGCGGTAATCACACTGTGCTTGAAAATCTGGCCGGGGGCGCTCGAATCGCTCGCGACCGGATTGTATGCGCATGTGAACCCCGAGCGATTGCCTTATAATTCGGTGCTTTCCCAGCATTTCGCTAAAACCCGCCAATTAGGCGAGCGGACGGAACGCTTTGACGAGCGCATGGACGAACTCTGCCGCGACACCATAAAAAACACGCTGATTTCCCTGATTTACGGCGACCAGTCACATGACCACAGCGAGGCCGTCCGATACGAGCTGGCTAAGCTCGAAAAACTCGACGCGCAATGCTGGATCATCTCAGCAGCCGAAAAATACTTGGAGGACCGGCAATGACACGACTGCTCATCGCGGGCGGAGCCTACCTGATTCTCCTCACGCTCATTCTGGTTTTCAACCACAACGCCCACAAAAAGCGTTGATATCGATTTTCACAACCGCAAGGCCATCTCTTCGGAGGTGGCCTTTTTATTGCCCCCTATTGGGGGTGGGAAGGAGGCCGTCATGGACGAAGTGACCATGACGCCGGAAATGACACCGCAGGGCGACAGTCTGCCGCCCATTGACATCCCGGTCGTGTCCGAAACGGATGCGGCCAAGGCTGTCGAAGGATTGGAGGACTGACATGGCAAGCGTCAGCGCTCTCATCAATCGTATGCGTTACTGGTGCGCAGTCGCCAATCTCGGCTACAGCCAGTCCGACCGCTGGAACTTCAACCCATCGGGGGGTAATTGCGATTGTTCCAGCCTGGTAATCCACTGCCTGCGCGAGGCGGGCTTCGACACCGGTTCGGCCACCTACACCGGCAACTTGTCCGGTGAGCTGACCAAGCGCGGATGGACGCGACTCCCAGCGAATGGTAATCCGCAGCCGGGCGACATCCTGCTCAACGACGTGCACCACGTGGCCGTCTACCTTGGCGGCGGCAAGCTCGCGCAGGCGTCCATCTCCGAGCGTGGCACGGCCTACGGCAAGGCCGGGGACCAGACCGGCCGCGAAACCAACATCAGGGGCTACTACAGCTACCCGTGGAACTGCTACCTCCGCTACGGCGGCGGCAACACCTCTTCGGCATCCACCGGCGCCCTAGCCGTGGACGGCAACGTCGGCCCCGCCACGGTACGCCGCTGGCAGCAGGTGATGGGCACCGCGGTGGATGGCATCATCAGCGGCCAGCAGGTGCCTGACGGCAGGACTTACGCGCGTCCCGCCATCGATTCGAGCGTGGTCCGCTACGGCGCTGGCGGCAGTGATCTGATCCGTGCCGTGCAACGTCGCCTGGGCTGCGGCACTGATGGTCTGCTTGGCCCCGCCACCATTCGCGCCATCCAAGCGCACTACGGCCTGGCTCAGGACGCGAGCTTCGGCCCCGCGACCGCACGCGCCTTGCAGACGGCACTCAATCAAAACCGATTCTAAGGGGGTTTAATATGGCTCAACATGCAGCGCCGACGACTTTGGAGACCACAGTCAACAATCTCACCAACGAGCGTGAGGACGGTCAGGACAACCAGCCGCCGGACGCATACACTCCGGTCTTTTCTAAGCAGGTGCGCACCGTCGTGTACGTGCTCGGGCTGATCGCTTCATGCGTTGGCCTTGGTTTCATGACCTTTGGTGATGCGGCTGTCGGCGGCTACATTTCGACCGTGGCCGGCTTCATCGCCAGCGGTCTTGGCGTCGCCTACAATCCGCTGCGCCGTGATTGATTTTCTAGCGTGAGACTCAAACTCGCGCCGGAAACTCAACCTCGCGTGGAAGAAAATTCACGCACTGTGGTGCTTGTGGAAATTCTTGCACCCTGTTTTTAAATCTGCCCCTTCTCCATTTTGGAGGAGGGGCTTTATTTTTAGGACTTTCAAAATGGGCATCAGACAGCAGACGATTGACGATTACGGCGCGTTCGTGGACAAATTCAAACCGAAGAAGACCACGGATGACTGCTATACCCCCCCGCAGTGTATGAGACGATAAAGGACTGGGCATGCCGTGAGTTTGGCATCGACCCCAGCAAGGTGGTGCGACCGTTCTATCCGGGCGGCGATTACGAGCGGTTCGACTATTCGGGCGGTGCGGTGGTTGTGGATAATCCGCCGTTCAGCATCCTGTCGAAGATCTGCACGTTCTATCGGACGGAGCAAATTCCGTTCTTCCTGTTCGCGCCGTATCTCACGATCTTCTCCAGCACGTCGCGCAATGGGGCGCACATGATCGTCACGAATTCGACCATCGAATATGCTAACGGCGCGCAGGTCAACACCAGCTTCGTGACGAGTTTCGGTGATGACCTGATCCGCACTGCGCCGGACTTGGCCAACGCGATCGACGAGACCGTGAAGCGCGTCAGGAAAGAGCAACGCAGGCATCCGCCGAAATACGCGTATCCGCGTGAACTGCTTACCGTGAGCAGGCTCGGGAAGATCGGCAGGCAGGTCGAGTTCTGCGTCAAGGCTTCAGACGTTGCGTTCACGAGGGCTCTCGACTCGCAGAAGGCCGTGAAGAAGGCCATCTACGGCGGCGGCTATCTCCTGAGCGAAGCTAAGGCCGCGGAACTGAAGGCCGCAGAACTGAAGGCCGCAGAACTGAAGGCCGCAGAAGATGTGACGGTATGGCCGCTCAGCGATTCCGAGAAGCGGATCATCGAAAACCTCGCATAAATGATTCCTGTTGGAATATTTTGCGCCCACATGCAACATCGCCCCTCTCTCAGCTGATGCTGGGGGAGGGGCGTTTTCGTGTTTATTCGGTCTTGTGTTTGCGTGGCCTGCCTCCGCCGACGCCGCGTCCGGGGCGTTGCGCGTTCCATTGGTCGATGGTCTCTGGCAGCCAGCCGCGCGTGCGGCCTATTAGGGCGTCCGGTTGGGGGAGCTTGTAGGCGCTGACGGCGGCGGTGCTGATGCCGAGGCGCTTGGCCACGTCGGTGACGCTCAGGTATTCGACGGCCATGTCAGTCCTTCCTTCCGGCGATGAGCGCGAAGACGGCGCTGACGATGGCACATCCGGCGGTGAGCGCGAACGGCCAGCCGAACCATGCGCTGGCGGCGGTTCCGAGCGCGAACACCGCGCTGACTATCGATTCCGTTCTCATGATGTCCCATGGCATAATCGGAGATATGGGGTTCCGGCCCCTAGGTCTGGCCGGAACCCTTGCTCACTTCCTCTTCTTCGGTTTCCGTCTCATCTCCTTGATGAGTCCGGTCACTGCTTTGATGAGGGCCGCGATGCTCGCGACGAGAAGCGAGATGCTGGTGATTATCTCCGATGGTGTCATGTTCACCTCCTTTCCTTGATATAAACTATATTAGCACAGTAAATAAAGTAATGCAAGTCAAAACACAAGAAAACACAGGAAAAAATCAGTGGATTGATAGACTTGATGCCACGCAAACGAAGGGGAGAGCATGGCCTACACGATCCGCCAATACGCCACCAAAGCCGGAAAAAGATACGAGGTGCGCTACCGCAAGCCGGACGGCACGACCACAGGCAAAAGAGGCTTCCGGCGCAAGATGGACGCCGACGCATGGGGAGCGGCCAACGTGACCACCGCGAAAAGCGTCGGAGCATACATCGACCCGCAAGCAGGACGACGCTTGGTCGAGGATTTTTGGGAGCCGTGGATAGCGGCCAAAAAGACCAAAGCCAAGCCAAGCTACATCAAGTCGCTGGAAGACGCTTGGCGCGTGCATGTGGAGCCGCAGTGGGGCATGAGGGAAGTGCAGTCGATCGCGCGAGGCGAGGTGCAGGGGTGGGTCACAGATCTGGCAGGACGACGCAGTGCGTCCGTGACGATTCGCGCCGAGAATCTGCTTCGCAGCCTCATGGAGAGGGCGAAGGCCGATCGCTGCATCCACGACAATCCATGCGACGGCATCGAGCTGCCGCGAAAGCAGGTGCGGAAGCACGTCTATCTCTCGGCTGACGAATTGTCTCGTGTGGCGATGCAGTGCGGTTGGCGTGAGCCGATCGTGCTGACATTGGGCCTGTGCGGCATGAGGTGGGGTGAGCTCGTGGCGCTCCGTGTCGAGGACGTCGACCTGCAACGGTGCAGGCTGCATATATATATAGGAGCATCACGCGCCTTTCCAGCAGGCTGGTGGAGACCGACCCGAAAACACATGATGGACGTTCGGTGATGTTCCCCCTGGTGTTGCGTCCACTGCTCGCCAGGCAATGCGAGGGGCGCAGGCCGTCCGATTTCCTTTTCACCGCTCCCGGCGAGCCTTTGGACGAGCCGATGGGTAATGGCTGGAATCCGACGCGAAGCGATGGGTGGTTCGCGGTGGCTCTTCGTCGCGCGGGCGTGGAGCGTGGCCACATGACGATTCACGATCTGCGGCATACGGCGGCGTCACTTATGGTGCAGTCCGGCGCTAACGTCAAGACCGTGCAAAGGCAGTTGGGGCACAAGAGCGCCGCCATGACATTGGACGTTTACGCCGATCTCTTCGATGATGATCTGGATGAGCTGTCGGAGAGGATGGGTGGTTTGCTTTTTTCGCGGAATGTGGGCAAAATGTGGGCAAACGTGACGCAAGGTGTCGATGGAACCGTTGAAACGGTTGGTGTCTGAAGCTTTTCGCCGGTGGGTTCGAGTCCCGCTGGAGGCACTTTTGGAAACCGCCAGAGATGGCGGTTTTCCTTTATTCTCCAACGGTTTTGGCATCATCGCGATTCACTGCGATTCAACCCTTTTCCACGGTGGGTTATGGAAAAATGTGGGCAATGTGTAGGCAAAATGTGGCATATCGTTCCCGAAACATTCCGTAGGTACACTGTCGGACATTACAAACCGTATGACACCGACTGAAACGGATGACGCATGACTTCGAAAGACATCAAGCCTGTAATCGAACAGCCCGCCACTGAAATCCCCCTGATGCTTGCGCAGGCGATTATCGTTGCCGGCGTGCTCGCTATCGGCGAAATCGCATGTTCTCCGCTGTACTTTACCTTGATGGACCATTCGTTGGCACTCGTTCCGTGGGCATTGGAAGCCGCATTCCTTGCCGTGGCGTTCACCTTCGTTGTGGGCTTCGCATTGTTGTGGTGCGCCGAATCGTTCACTTTCAAACTCAAGGAACGATTCCGCCCGTTCGGCTATGCGGCGGTAGGATTGATTGGATACGGCGTATGGAGCCTGCTGGTGTTCACCGCCACCATCAATTCGATACTCGCCAAAGTCGGGGAAAGCGTTCTTACCAACGGCCAGGTCGGCGCGATCGCGCTGAACGGAGCAGCCTTGGGCTTCGTCGCTTTCCTTTTCGCAAAACTGCTCGACGTCAAACTCGGCAATCGCAAAACCGTTGCGATAATTCTGCTTATCGCGGAAATCGTCATTGCCATCATCGGCCTACTCATCATGATTCGCATGCTCAGCGTGCTTTACGCGGCGTGACGGCGAAGACGCGGAAAAGAGAGCGCAATATACATGTTCAGCATTCTGGAGATGTTCACCATCGGCGTCGGCCCCAGCTCGTCGCACACCGTAGGACCGATGGTCGCGGCCAGCAGATTCGCTGCCTCCCTTGAACGTGACGGCATACTGAACCGGGTCGGCCGCGTGCGAACGGTACTGTATGGTTCGCTCGCCCTGACCGGTCTTGGGCATGGTACCGATCGCGCCACGGTGGCGGGCTTGGAAGGCAACGTACCGAAAACCGTCGATACCGATCACATGAGCAATATCCGTATGGAATGCGAGGCAGGTGGCGAGCTGATGCTCAACGGCACGCATCGCATCGATTTCGATTACGGACGCGATGTGGTGATGGATGTATGGCACCGCATGGCGGCCCATCCCAACGGCATGCGATTCCAAGCCTTCGACCGGCAGAACAATCTCATCGACGAACAGGTCTGGTATTCCATTGGCGGTGGATTCGTCAGACAAGGCGACGCCGACGACTCGATGATCGGCATCCATGAGAAACCCCCTGCGGGAACGGCCTTCGCCGATCAGACCGACGATTCCTCAACCGATATCGATATGGACATGCCCTATCCGTTCACCACATGCGACGAACTGATCTCGCTGTGCGATGAACATCACATGAGTGTGGCCGATGTGGTGTGGGCCAATGAGACGGCCATGCGGTCCGCCGTGCAGGTGCGCAGCGATTTGGACACTGTATGGCATGTGATGCGCCGCTGCGTGCAGCACGGTTGCAATACCAACCAAACCGTTCTGCCTGGCGGCCTTGACGTGCCCCGCAGGGCGCCAAAAATGTATGCAAGGCTCGCATCCAACAGCGACGTGCTCAAACGGGACGGCAGGCGCTCCGACGCTGTACTCGAATCATCGGACGCCGCATGGGTCGACCTGTTCGCATTGGCGGTTTCCGAGGAGAACGCGGCAGGCGGACGCATCGTCACCGCGCCTACCAACGGTGCGGCTGGCGTCATTCCGGCGGTGCTCCACTATTATTGGCATTTCGTGGATCATGCGGATGAGGATGGTGTGGTGACGTTCCTGCTGACCGCAGGGGCGATTGGATACTTGTTCAAACGCAACGCGTCCATTTCCGGTGCCGAAGTCGGATGTCAAGGCGAGGTCGGCACAGCCTGTTCCATGGCCGCGGCGGGGCTGTGCGCCGTGATGGGCGGCACGCCTCACCAAGTGGAGAATGCCGCGGAAATCGGTATCGAGCACAATCTGGGACTGACCTGCGATCCGGTCGGTGGTCTGGTGCAGATTCCCTGCATCGAACGCAACGCCATGGCGGCCAATACCGCCATCAACGCGGTCCGTATGGCCATGCTGGGCGACGGCACGCATATCGTGAGTCTTGACCAAGCCATCAAAACCATGAAGGACACCGGCGAGGACATGATGGCCAAGTACAAGGAGACGTCGAAAGGCGGTCTTGCGGTCAATGTTGTTGAATGCTAGCGATGGATGGTGCTAATCTTGGTGACACTGTGTTTTTTCAAGGAGGTTCACCATGGCATCTGAAATGCCTGTTGTCAATGCCGAATTCGGCGATCGCCCGACCATCGAATTCCCGACTGAGATCGCTCCCGCCGGCCTGAAGGTCGTGGAGCTCTTTGAAGGCAATGGCCCGATGGTCCGCCGTGGAGACACCGTCACCGTCAACTACCATGGTGTGGTCTGGGGCAAGGACACCCCGTTCGACTCCAGCTTCGACCGTCACCAGCCGGCCACGTTCGGCATCGGTGTGGGACAGGTCATCAAGGGCTGGGATCAGACCGTTCCGGGACACAACGTCGGTTCCCGCCTGGTGGTGTCCATTCCGCCGGAGTACGGTTATGGCTCCCGTGGCGTTCCGCAGGCCGGCATCGGCGGCGAGGACACGCTGGTGTTCGTGATCGACATCATCTCCACCCGCTGATTGACGGGTATCATTCTTCCAAGGTCAAGGAGGATAACATGGCCGAAGAAAAGACGATCCTGCTGACGCAGGAGGCGTACGACAAGATGAAAGAAGAACTCGCCTGGCGTGAGGGCGAGTACCGTGACGAGATTCTGTCCAAGGTCTCCGCGGCGCGTGCCGAAGGCGATTTGAGTGAGAACGGCGGCTATCAGGCTGCCCGTGAGGCGCAGCGCGTGAATCAGGGACGCATCGACGAACTGACCGTCAAACTGCGCAATGCGAAGATTCTGACTGCGCCCAAGGCCGGTGAGGTCGGTGACGGATCCCTAGTGACCCTTGAAGTCAACGGACGTGAAATGGTGTACGTGCTTGGCACGCGAGACCTGTCCATCGCCACGGATTACAGCATCATCAGTCCTGAATCGCCGATTGGCGCCGCCATCAATGGCGCTCATGCCGGAGATACGGTGACCTATACCGCTCCGAACGGCCGTGAGATTTCCGTGACCATCAAGGAAGCCAAGCCGCTCGCCTGACATACGTGTGACGAAAACAACAGCCCGTTCCTCCATCGCATTCGTACGATGAGGGGACGGGCTTATTTTGTTTTGTCCATGTGGGGTTGATTACGCCTTAGGGCCACAATTGCACGATCACCATGTAGATGGCCACCATGTGGCAGGCGTATCCCGCCACGGTTCCGGTATGGAAGATCTCATGGAAGCCGAACACCTTCGGCCAGGGGTCGGGCTTGCGCAGCGCATACACGATGGCTCCGGCGATATAGCAGGCGCCGCCGGCACACAGCAGTATCACCACGGTAGGTCCGGCATAGGGGGACATCCAGAACAATCCCATGAACGCGACGCCGGACACGCCGAAAATAATATAGACAAGAACATAAAGCCAGCGAGGCGCGCTGATCCAGATGACATGGATGATGAGCGCCACCGTGGTGCAGATCCACATGCCCGCGATGATGGAATCACGCCAGAATGTCGTGAGCGCGAAGGAAACGGGCGTATAAGTGCCGGCGATCAGCAAAAAGATGTTCATATGGTCGATGCGACGGAGCACATCGGTAACCCGTGGTGACCAATCTCCCAGATGATAACAGGCGGAATTGCCGAACAGTACCAGCGAGCAGGTCATGAACACGGCGCACGCCCATTTGAGCCCGGTGCCATGAGCGAGGCAGATCAGCACGATGCCCGCGGCAAGAGCCAGGGGAGTGGCGATGGCGTGGATCCAGCCACGCAGGAGCGGCTTTGGCCTGCCATGCACGTCGAGTCTGATTTTGCGTTCGATTTCGGCGGGGACGATGCCTTCGATTTTTGCGGCATGGGCTTCGCCTTTGGCGATGGCACGTTTGGCTTTTGCATCCGCCTTGCGTCGAATGTTCTCGGCCTTATTGTGCGCCTTCACGCGAATGGTCTCAGCTTTCGCCTGCAGGGCCTGCTCGCGTGCTTCGGCGATGACCGCGCGTTTCGCCTCGATTTCTGCGTTTGTAGGTTTCGCCATCGGATGCCTCCACTATAAGTTACGGAACCGTAACCTACGTTAGCGTAACCGTCGGATATGTCAATCGGCGTTTCCGCATTATACGTGGGCATATGGTATGCAACCTCGCCATTGATGCGTATTATGGTTGCATGGCTGATTTCTCACATATCCTGATGACCCGTCCGGATTTCGGTGACGACGATCGTGAATGGTTGCACCAGTTGGTGGCCGATTGGCAGGTGATTGCCGATTTGAGTTTCGCCGACTTGCTGCTAATCCTGCAGAACGGCGAGGGCAAGTACATCATTGCCGAGCAATGCCGTCCGTCCACGGTGATGAGTCTGAGAGCCGAGGATGTGGTCGGCAACGTCGTCCCGGAATCCCTGTGCGCCGAGCTTGACGCGGCCATGGACTCCGAATCGGTGTTCCGCTCCTCGAAACTGCGTACGGTCGGCAAGGCCAAGGTCTGCAACGTGTACGCCCCGGTGCGTCATAATGGCAAGACGCTTGGCTTGGTGGTCCGCGAGACCAACATGGCCACACGCGAATCGAACGGCCGTTATGAGTCCGAAAGCATCAGCGCCGGCAAACAGCTGTATGAGATGATTCCGCGCGGCCAGTTCCCGTACCGTAACCCGGTTATGAACCAGCGCCATAACGCACGTGTGGCGGATGGCTTCATCGTGCTCACCGTCGACGGCATCGTCCGATACGCGTCTCCGAACGCCATCAGCTGTTTCCGTCGTTTGGGATCGGTCAGCACCATGCAGGGGGAGTATCTGAGCGAGATCGGCACCAAACTGCTGCATGAGAACGATCCGGTGCTGGAAACGCTGCCATTGGTACTGAGCGGCAAAGCCGCGGTGGATTCCGAATTGGACGCCAACAAAGCCGCGGTGTCCATGCGCTCTCTGCCGTTGATGGACGCCAATGGTCGCGTGGGTGGTATCGTGCTGTGCCGTGACGTCAGCGAATTGCGCCGCCGCGAGAAGGAATTGCAGACCAAGGACGCCACCATTTCCGAGATTCACCATCGTGTGAAGAACAATCTTCAGGCGGTATCCGCGTTGCTGCGCTTGCAGGCGCGCAAGACCAAGTCCGAAGAGGTCAAAAAGGAGCTCAAGGAAGCACAGCGCCGCGTGCAGACCATCGCCATGGTGCATGAGGGATTGAGCCAGACCGCCGATGAGATCGTCGACTATGACAAGGTCATTTCCAACCTGCTTAAGATGGCCGTCGATTTGGCTACGATGCGCGACCAGCACATCGATGTCGATTTCGTAGGCAAATTCGGCATGATGCCGGCACAGGATGCCACGCCGCTATCGTTGGTGCTTACCGAACTGATCACCAATTCGGTGGAACACGGTTTCGAAGGACGTAAGGAAGGACATATCACGATTTCCGTGGGCCGCGGTGGCAATAACCTCAACGTGGTGGTGGAGGATGATGGCACCGGCTTGGCGGATGAGGAGCATGATGGCATGGCTCGCTCTTCCGGATCAGGGCTTGGAACACAGATCATCAACACGTTCGTTACCAATGATTTTGGCGGAACGGTGCATTGGGAGCCACGTCGCGGTGGTGGTACCCGTGTGGTGCTCGACATGAAACTGCGTGCCGCGCAAGATAACTGACCTCTAGAACTGGAATGGCATATGGAAGGGCCGGTCGGATT
>OGYW01000247.1_pt1 | contig 49334 bp, 58 predicted proteins | sample 1576621 | NCBI WGS metagenome assembly OGYW01 (sample SAMEA3541528, study PRJEB24748) | human gut metagenome | biome: human gut; feature: human-associated habitat; material: faeces | place: China | collected 2012 | reverse complement strand
CCATGCGATCGCCTTGAAGCGCTCGTCGACTCCGTCCACGAGGACGGGCCGACGGTACTTCGGGCAGAAGACCACATGGTAGTTGCAGGAGAAAACTATGTTGCGGTTACTCTTGTACTTCATGGTATAGATATTATACAGTATTGAGCTGCATAATATCTACCGTCTTATATCCCCATAGATAAATCCAGGGGCTTTACGACGGTCTCGGTAAACAAGGACATGACTAATGAAAGGAGTCTTACTATGTCCAACGAGAATAAGAACACCAATGTCAAGGAAGAGACGACCTGGACGAACTTCAAGTTCTTCAATAATCAGGTCAAACTCAAGGTCATCGAGAAGGACGACCGTCAGATGTATCTGGCAGATTGCCGCTTCATGCCGGGTTCTGTCGCAAACGGCATCGATCTCGGCGATCAGAACGGCATCTCCGGCCATATGACCGTGTTCCTCACCGAGAAGCAGTATTTCAAGGCTGCTGAGCAGAAAGCTAACGGTGAGCAGATCAATGTCGGGCTTCCGAGCACTCAGCTCAAGGACGGCAAGCTCGAGGTCAATTTCTACAACCACGAATCTAAGGAAGCCCATACCATTCAAGTAAACCCCTTCGCCGCGTCCAAGGCGAACAAGGCCGCCCGCGAGGCTTTCTTCGAGCGCAAGGATGCCGAGCGCGAACAGGGCAAGGGTCTCGGTGCAAAAGCCGCATCTGCCCGCGATGCGTCCGAGAAGCTGGACGGTCAAAGCCAGGTCGCGCCCGCCAAGGACAATCTTGAGCATTAGGGTGTCATCGATTTAGTGCAATCAGACATGCGGTCTGCCGTTCCATTCGGATGGCAGATCGCTTTTTGTGCGGCGTGCAAGCACGCCTATGATCAACTTACTGATTTATAATGATTTACGCTATCGAAGAAAGGAAAGTGACCTATGAAATTTATAACCTATTATCAGACCGGCAAGATCGATGTATTCGACACCGCCACCTTCACGGCGACCGATCCCTTCAAGAGGGACGGTATGAACCTGATCACGGAATTCGCAATCCGCTTCGACCTGCTTGAAGACAAGAACTCGAATGAGGGCCTTGTCGTCGACGTCTATTGGTACGATGCGAAGATCCATGACAAGGACAATGCCGTGACATCGCTCGACGAGAAGAAGAACGCCACGCTCAACAACGCACTCCTCAAGGCGAGCACCCGCATCCGTCTGATTTCCAAGAGGGAACTCGAGGACGTGGCAAAAATCACCCTTGACGGCGAGCTTGTCGAATGGCGCCAGGGCGGCGAGCTCGTCAACGGCGTCAAGTTCTTCAGCCAAGAGCTGCTGTATTTCAGCAACGGACGCAGCGCGTCAATCACGGAGCGTGCCTGCAAGATCAGCCAATTCATCAAGAATGCCAATCCGGAGTTGCCCGATGAGATCATTGCCGGCTGGATGGGTCTGCCTCCGACCGTCCTTGAGACCATGAAACGCGACCAATTGCGCAACGATCAGGTCAGTGAGCAAGACGACTAGGAACGTTTCTCTTGTAGAATAGTGCTACAATGTATTCTACGTTCCTTCCCTATCCAGAACGTTTTGCAGCACAGGGAATAGGCGGCTTGCGCGGTTTCGCGTAGGCCGCCTATTCCTTTCTGTATGATCTTTGAATTTCTGGTTGACTTTCTTTTCTAATACCAAAGTGCTATAATATAAGTGTATAGAACTAGACTTAATTGTATTGGAGGAATTCAAATGGAATGGCTTTTACTTTTTATACTCGGTCCGCCGATTCTCACTCTGATCTTAAGGATCTTGATCTTCATCGTTCGGTACGGTCCGGGCTTCGTCGGTGCGATCTTCGATTTGATCTGCTGTGTGCTCGGGCTCGTCGGCTGCATCATCATGCTCATCATCCGTGGGATCATGGCAGTCTTCCACGGCCTCAAGGTGCTTTTCTTCGGGCACTCCTCACCGCCGCGGAACGCTCATGTCGATTCGTCTGTCTCACCTGATGACATCGAAAAGTTCATCAAGGCGTTCGAAAACAAGATGTAATCAGAAGACCAGGATTAAAGGAATGGTGTCTAATGGTTGAATCCGAAACCGTTTTTCAGAAACTACAGGCCGCATGCATCGGCGGAGTGAAAGTTCCACATCTGATGTCGCTGCCTGTTGTTTCGCATCTGAACGGTAAATACGATCTGTCAATCACCTGTATCAAGAACAAACTTGATCCGATTCTTGCTGAAAAACTTTAAGGCTTGTTTTCGTGTACCTATTGGGTTGTGTGGCTGACAAAAAGTCCATCCGGATAACGCATATCGTATACAGCCCGAACCTGATCCATCAATTCATCTCTCGTGCAGCAATTCGCCTGGCAGCTTTCAACGATTTGGTAGCGCAACCACCGGCGTTCTGTACTCGCATCAGAGCCGCGGTGTTCAATGATCTTAATCTTGACCATCAAATTTAGCAGCCGGTCAAGATCACTTTCCTTTATCGTCGTCACTACTCTCTCTTTCCTCTAAATTCGCAAGCGCTTGCGAATCACCCTACCGATACCCCTAAAAGTACACAATTTAAAAAAGAGCCACGGCAATTCTTTGCATATCTCTTATCCAGATCGTGTTTGTCTGTGAGATCGGTAAATTTCTTCTCTTTTTCATTCCGATCTGTAATGGGTCTGGCATTCTGTACAGACATTTTTTCACCGCTGCGGAATTTGGTTTATCGCAAATACCCCCTCACATTACATGGTGTAACCCGCGCAGCGGCATCCTTTGACAAAGCCCCGGTTGTCTACCGGGGCTTCTTTCTGTCTATTACGATTGCTCTTTCCTCTTGTACGCCGCCAGCTCGCGCTCGACCTGCCTGTCGCCGGTCTCGTTGACCCACCACGGCCATTTCACCCGTCCGCACGGCTCGTCGACTCCGGCGAACCATTTCCTCAGCTCGTCGAGGCTCACCGGGGAGTGCCCGTTGGCATCGCAACCGACGTCGTAGCGCAGAAGGCCCTGCTTGCGGTTGAACTCGTTGTACGCGCCGCCGCTGCTGTGGATGTGTCCGTGGAGGTGCCACGATCCATGGCTCATGCCCTGCCAGTCGGCCATGGGGTAATGGCACAGGACGATCTTCTGCCCGTCGATCTTGAGCACGCAGATCGGCGGCTCCACGGTGAAGGCGCCAGCGACCGCCGGCTGGGTCCAGTCCTTGTCGTGGTTTCCCGGGACGAGGTGGATGCGTCTGCAGGCGATCCGCTTGCGCAGGGCATAGGCGTCCTGAGCGGTCATCTTGAATGAGAAATCCCCCAGGATGTAGAGTTCGTCGTCCACGGCAACCCTGCCGTTGATGTTGTCGACGATGGCGTCGTTCATCTGCCAAATCGTCTCCCACGGGCGGTCGGTGAACTTCAGCACGTTCTCATGCCCGAAATGGGTATCGCTAGTAAACCAGATCATATTTCCCTACCTCCCTTTTGCATTATGTATGATTGACAAAATCAATCATACCACGGTACTACCATATAATGCAATCAAACCCAGATCTCATTTCAGCCTGTATAGACAATACCGGGAAGTACTTACAATCTTCTCGCTTCCCCTAACTTCTTTTTCAAATAGTCGCTGCTCATCCTTTCGAATGATAGCCACATCCCAATATCCATCATTAAGCGTCTTGAAGCTTTTTGCATTCACGACATCGACATAGCGCTTGTAATCATCATGGGTACGCTCGCCGGCAATTGCCTTAGCCCAGATTTCGGGGCGCATATCGTAGCTTACCTTTATGTCTTCCCACTCAAAATAATTCATCAAGGTATCGTCGCTGGAGAAAATGCGTGCATCCGTACCCTTTAGTGCATCGACAATCGGTGCCATTTCTTGATCGAATGCCGACCACCCAGACGCCGTCGTGCCAACCGAAGAACAGGCCTCTTTCGAGGCATTTAAAACCGAGGTCGCCAACAGCACTCCGATAAACAGGACGGGCATCAGCCGTATCGCGATGTCCTCTTCTTCGCGTTCGATGCCGGTTCTGTCGATGCCGCATAGATAGGCGCAAACGGCGAACGAAACCGTCCAGGCAATCCAAAAACACCGGATTTTCAGAACGCCCATCACCACCGCTGCAATCCAAAATGCAAGCACGCCGATGTTCGGAATCTTTCCTTTAATGATTGCGATGGCAACGGGAATGACGATACACACCATCGTGCAGACGATGCCATAGGAATCATTCGGACTTGAGATAAATGGACGCATCTCGCTAATGACATTGCCGTAGGACGCGGCTTCCATAGAAAGCACTGTGTAGAGCGCCCCGCCGAACCCGTAGGGATTGAGAAGCGAGGCGATGCACATCAAGAGACATGCCCTCACTAGAGGAATCCGATAGGTGTACCAGGCGACAATATCGGTCTTAAACGTCTTGATATGCAGTTCCCCTATTTCCGGTAAAAGGAAAGACAGGCACGCCGCTAAACATAGGGGCCACATCGCCGCCTGAAGATTCACCTGAAGCAAGGTGACTGCCGGAAGAAGCCAAAGTGCCCGAACGTTACCGTCCTCGCGCCATGCAAAGAGGATATTCAACGTCACGAACAGGCAGCCGGCAGACCACAAGGTAGGCCGTATCGAGATGTAGGTAAACATCTGAAAGAAACCGACCGTATACAGCAGCCAAGTGATCCCTTGGTGCCGGCAACCTCTCGTCAGCCTTTCAATTAAAAAATAATAGGCGATGGCCGCTATCGCCAGCGGCACCACCACCGATGTGGCGACACCGGTATAGCCCGCAAGGGAATACCAGCCATAAAGCCATACATCGTGCAGCCATTGCTGGACAATAATGCCCTGCCCGGGATCCAGCGACCACGGGTTCTCGAAGGGAATCCCGTTGTGTACGATCTCACGTCCCGATGCCAACAGGAACCAACCATCTGTGTCCAACGTCCCGTCTGTACGGATATATCCCGTAAACCACGCAACGAAAATCGATACCATTGCCGCAGTGATGTATGAAAGCATGCGCAACGGGCGTGTGCTATCCCCACTGTCCGATTTCTCGGTATTCACTCGATTCAACACCATATACCTATCCACCTCTCGCCAAACAAAACGGGCTCCTTGAAAGAAGCCCGTCATTTCAACCATTTGCCTACTGGGCGCCCGTACTGCCGAATCCGCCTGCCCCACGATCGCTTTCAGGAAGTTCATCAACCTGGACAAACGTTGCATGGACGCATGGGATAATGAGCAATTGAGCGATACGATCCCCGGGGTTGATCGTGTATGGGCGCCTTCCGATGTTCACCAACTTCGCCTTTACGGGACCCCGATAGCACGAATCGATAATTCCAAGAGAGTTCGCAAGCATCAGCCCGTGCTTGCAGGCAAGGCTCGAGCGGATCGCCAACGCACCGAAATAGCCCTCAGGGATGGCGACCTCGATTCCGGTATTGAAAAAGGTCGATTCGCGCGGCTGGAGCGTCACCGGCTCCGGAATATCGGCGCGTAGATCGGCGCCAGCGTCCGTCGGGTGAACACGGACGGGCAGGAACCCCTCTTTTGCGACAGTCTCGATTTGCATTGAAATACCTTTCCCTAAAACTGATTCCACGTGGATTGATAGTCCCTGCCGGGTGCGTCTTCGCGCTCCCATGGAAGAGCCTCCCCGGCAGCTGAGCTGACGGATGCGGCCTGCTTCTCGGCAGCCTTCTCCTTCTCCAGAAGGTCGGCGATGTAGGCCTTGACCTGCTCGCTGAACCGCTGTGGGCACTCCAGTTGGACTGTGCCCTCACTCGCCTTCTTCTCCATACGCGCATAGAAGTCAATGACTTCGCGACTCGCATGGAGTCGGTTCTTCTCCATCTTCGGGAAGATGGTAAGCCCCTCGATGTTGGAGCAACGGGACAGACCAACGTAGAGCTGCCCGGCGGCGAAGGTCTTCGTGTGGACGGTGCAGCGATCGAAGGTAAGGCCCTGGGACTTATGGATGGTGATGGCATAAGCGAGCTTGAGGGGAATCTGCGTGAACTCGCCTACCGTGTCGGAAGTCACCTTGTTTTTCGTTTTGCCCTTCGGGTCAACGAACTCCTCGACAACCGATTTGAGGATCTTCCACGTGTGAGCCTCAATCTTCACCGGCTCGTCAGGGTTGGCATCAAAGGCGACCGTCACGCTTGTCTTGGTGCATTTCACGACCGTGCCCTGCGAGCCGTTGACATATTTACCCTCGGGGTCGTTGACGAGAGACATGACGCGGGCACCGGTGCATAGGGTGATCTTATCGTCTGCCGCGCGATCTCCCTTGTTCACCTTTCCCGTCGCGCTGGCCTGATAGGTGTATTTCTTCCCGCTCAGCTCCGACACGCTCTCCGTATTGATATTCGATGCGAGCCTGTTGTTCGAGCATAGAAACAGGGCGTCCTTGGGCGCGTATTTGCGATCTGATACGGAATGCTCGTTGAAATACGGGATGCATGACTCATCGCCGTTACGCGCGAGATTCAGGTTCCCGATGTACTCCGGATCGTCCTGGCGCACGACCTTCTTCAGGATGTGAGGCTCGAAGTCGAATCCGTCCCAGTAATCGGATTCAAACGCCCAACCCTCGAAATTGCCGGGGTACAGCTTCATGAGGATCGCACGGTCATCTTCCGTGATGACCGGGGGAAGCTGGAAGAAATCACCGACGAGCACGACCTGCTTGCGCCCGGATGAGACCTGGGCATCAGAGATCATGCGCATGACGTAATCGAAAAGGTCGATGCGGCACATCGAGATCTCATCGATGATGATGACCTCCGCGACCGTCAGGACCTTGCGGGGACGAATCTTCTCGGACGGGTTGCATACGCCGGCGCTCACCTGCAGAGTACGGTGGATGGTCGAGCCATTGTGCATGTTGAGTGCAGCGATACCTGTCGGCGCCATCGCCGTGTAGGGAACGCTGCGGGCCTCAAGGTCATCGATGAATCGGTTGAGCACATAGCTCTTGCCCGTGCCGGCGTTACCGGAAAGGAAGACATTGCGCCCTTCCTTCAGGGCAATATAGGCGTCCCGCTGGTCTTCGGTCAGACCCTCCAGCTCAGTCTCATCGATTACCATTTCACTTCCACTTCCTCACTGGCGATCTGCGCATACGTCACGGTGATGCGATGCTGCTTGTTCCTACGCGTCGGCAACGTCGAACAGACCAGGAAATTACTGCTCGCCGACTCGAAGCAGACATCAACCTCAACCTTATCGAGACCTTCAGCCTTCTGGCGGCGCGTCGGAGGAAGAAGGACCTTCCCCTTCTTTCCCGTGTGGGCCATCGCCGCCGCACGGATCCTCTCACGGTTCTTGCTACCGTAGGTCTCCTGCTCGTACTCGAACATCGATATCACTTTCCCCTTTTGTACGTCGTTATTTTTGGTGTAGTAGAATTATACCACAATACCACGCGCTTTGATGTGAAAAAGCCCCGCTTTTTGGGCGGGGCTGAAAGGAAACAGGGATGATCAGAAGCAGAAGGCGGGAAGCACACAGTTGGTGCCCCTCGCGTCGCAGAGACCCCAGCCCATTTCGCCAAAGATACAGCGGAATTCCTTGTCGCCGAACTGGGCCACGGAGCGAGTCCAGCGATAAAAGCTCGATGAAGCCCCGGAATAGTTCGACGATGTCACGTCCTTGGATTTGTAGTACTCGTACTGGGTGCCGTCGGACTGGAGGTCTCCGTAGACCTCGGTCGAGCTGAGGAGGAAGGCTTTGTCGGTCGTGGCCGATGGAGTGCGGGGGCTGTCGTCGATCTTGTTGTCGGTCAACTTCTTGACGGACTTCGCCTTGGTCTAACAGAGCCTTGCGAAACCCGTCCGTATCCATCTGCCGTCCTACCGATCAATCGAAAGACCGTTTGCCTTGCGCTCCTCTTCCCAAGTATCGATTACTATTTTCTTGGCATTTTCAACGTTGTATCTATGATCAAGCTTGTAATGGCTGATATCCCGATACCAGAAAAGCTCTTTCACGTTTTCCCGAAACCATTTTTTACCGGCAAGTATAAATATACAAGCCATACCTACTCCGGCGCTGTCACCCGGATTGTCGTCAATGTAAAAATTACCGTCCTTGCGGAGCCCCTTCCTGTTGACCAATAGATCGTCGATGATCGAATAGATCGAGTTCAAATCATAAATTCCATCATGAAGGATTTTCTCATCATCCATGACCAGTTTGATTTTGTTTTGCATTTCGTACCTCCGTGCTACCTCTAGTACTATTGTACCATACTGTTTGCACTTAAAAAAGCCCTGCGTCGGCACCGGGACGTCGATAACCAGAACGAAAGCCTCGTTTGTCTGTGTGCCAGAAAAAGCGAAGTTCAAGCTCTGAATGGCGGTTTAGCCTATGAGTTGAAAGAACCCATAGGTTCTCATTTTCGATATTTTATTGCCTGCTTCGCTCATCTGCGGATAAGGAAAAATCGTCCCAATAAATTACCGTCAATCGTCCCAATGAATCATCGTCAATTGTCCCAACGACGCAGGTAAACCGTATGATTTTAAGAGCGCTGCGGAAGCTGGGAAATGGACGGTCAAGACGCAAACCGTGGCTGGCGAGACGAAAAAGGGGAATCCCTTTTGCGGGATTCCCCTTTCCGAGTCGTTATGCGATTTGTCCTACATCTGCTCGCGGCGCTTCTTTTGATCGAGGAAGACGCCGGCTGCCACAAGGACGGTACCGCCGATGGCGAACGTCTCGCCGATGAGGCCCGTGCGGTCGCCGGTCTGGGCGAGGTTGCCGGGCTGGGCGGTCTCCGTGCCGGCGAGATGCTTCGGGCTGTATGCCACCTGTTGCTTTGCGGCCCCCTCTGCCTCCTGTCGTGCGATCTCATCGGAAAGCTCCTGCTCCGCCGCGATGCGGTCGGACTTCGCCTGCTCGTAGACGGCGAGTGTCGCATCGTAGCCGGGCTGGAGCTCGTCCACCGCGGCCTGCTTCTCGTCCAGGATGGCCTTGGCGGGCGCGACCTTGGCACGTGCCTCGACTGCTGCGGCGAAAAGCGCGTTGAGGGCGTCATCCGCGTTCGCGTCATGGCCGGAAGCGATCGCCGCGCCGGCATCGATGGAGTTCAGCTTCGACAGCTTGGCGTCTGCCTGCGCCTTTGCCTGTTCGGCGGCAGAGACCAGGGACTCGGCGGCGATGGCATCCGCCTTCGCGGCATTGAGGGCAGCCTTGGTGTCATTGACGGCCTTTACTGCATCCTGCTCGCGCTGCTGTGCCTCTGCGAGCTTCGCGGCAAGATCGGTGAGGATGTCGAGGTTCGACTGTGCGTCATCGAGATCGGTCTGGGAGCCGGTAAGCCTGTCGGCGGCAACGCCGGTGTCGGCCTTTGCGGCATCGACGGCACGCTGGGCATCCGCGAGGGCGCGTGCGGTGGCGTCCGCCTTTTGCTCGGCGGCGGCGAGGACGGTCGCCTTCTCGACCTGATCGGCTGCCGCCGCGTCATGGACGCTCTTTGCTGTATCGAGCGCCTTCTTGGCGTCGGCGACGTCCTGGAAGAACTTCGCGAGGTCGGCGTTCGCATCCATGACGTCCTGCTGCTTGGCCTCGGTGTCCGCCTTGGCGGAATCCAACTTAGACTGTGCGGTCGTTACGGCTGCGTTGGCAGCATCAAAGGCGACCTGCTTCTGCTGGACGGTCGACTTTGCCGTATCGACTGCCGCGTTGGCGGCTTCGAGGTCCGATTTCGCCGCATCAAGCTCGGTCTGGGCATCCGTGACGCCCTGCTGCTTGGATGCGAGATCAGCCTTTGCGGCATCGACGGCACGCTGGGCATCGGCAACACCCTGCTTTGCGGCATCGACATCTGCCTGTGCGGAATCCGCTGCGTCCTGCTTCTGCTGGACGGTTTCAGCGGCGTCGGTGGCTGCCTGCTGCTTGGCTGCGAGATCGGCCTTGGCTGCGTCGAGTGCGCTCTTGGCGTTCTTGAGACCGTCGATGTAGGAGGTCAGCTTCTGCTCGTACTCGTCGACGGAGATGGCTCCGGTATTCCAGCCCGAACCGGCCCAACCGCCGTATTGCAGCGTGAGCGAGAACGTCAAACGGGTGTCATCGTTCAGACCGCATCCCATGACAGCATAGTCAGGGTTGATGATGTTCATGTAATGACCGATACGGTAGTAATCGAACTTGTCCTGGTTGGCGTACCAGAAGTCGTAGGCGTCCTTTCCGGAAAGATTCGTCGCACCAAGGGATGCTGCAGTCTTGTCAAACAGATCCTTTTCCTGATAGATCCAGGCCTTGCAGGGGTCGCGATAGCTCCAGGCAAGGTTTTCACCGACATCGAACTGCTGGGCATGCTCTACATTTTTCGTCGAATAGTTTGCATCTGCAATCGCTGCCGCAATGAGCTTATAGCTTACCTCAAGCTCGGAAAGGCCGACGGACTTACGGTAGGCGTTCACGTTCTTCATGACCGTGATGGACGAAAGCATGTTTTCAAGGCCCGTTGCGTCGAGACTGTTTCCGATCTCGGTGTAGTCTTTGTACGTGCAGTTCTGGATGATCTCGATGGCTGAATCGGCACCCATGGCCTTGAAGAAACCGATGGCTCCCTGCTTGAGCTGCGCGTCTGCGAGATCCACCTTCGTTTGTGCCTCGTCGACCTTCTGCTGCGCGGCGGTCACGGCGGCGTCTGCGGTATCCTTTGCGGCCTTGGCGTTCGCAAGCTCTACGTCGGCGGCTGCCTTGGCGGACTCGGCGTCCTTGACAGCCTGCTTCGCGGCGTCCAGCTTGGCGACGGCGTCGGCATTCGCCTGCTTGGCCGCATCGAGGTCGGCGTTCGCGGCATCGAGAGCGGACTGGGCGGCGTTCACACCGGATTCGGCATCGGCCGCGGCCTGCTGCTTTACGGAGAGAGCCGTCTGGGCATCATTCAGGTCGGCTTGTGCCGTTGCCGCAGCGGACTGTGCCTGCTCGAGCTCGGACTCGCACTGGGACTGTGCCGCTCGTGCGACAGCGAGGGCTGCCTCTGCGTCCGCGACCTTCTGTTTTGCCGCATCATACTCTGGACCGCTCGCACCGGCCTCCGCTGCGGCGAGGTCTGCTTTCGCCTTCTCGTAGGCGGCGCTGGCGGCTGCGGCCTTCGCATCCGCCGTGTCCTTGTTCTGCTGGGCTGCGGCGAGGACGGAATCGGCGGAATCCTTTGCAGACTGGGACGCAACCAGCTTGGACTGGGCATCGGCAAGCGTCGCGTTGGCGTTGTCGAGTTCGGCCTGTGCCCTGCTCACGGCATCCGTGGCGTCGCGCACGGCCTGCTCGGCGGCACGGATAGCCTCCGGGGTGGCGCCTACGGCATCGGCCTTGGCTTTATCGAGGGCGTCCTGAGCGTCCTGGGCCGCCTTGATGGCGGACTGGTACGCTTCGTCCTTCTCGGACGCATCCGCCTTGGCGTCTGCGAGACCCGCCTTCGCCTGCTCGAGGTCCTTGCCGGCGGCATCGGCGGCGTCCTTGCCCTCTGCGACCTGACGGGCGTACTCGTCCATTGCCGCTCGGTCGGCTGCCGTGCCGGCGCTGACTGCCGAATCGTAGGATGCCTTGGCCTGGTCGCGGGCGGAAGCCGCCTCGTTGTAGGGACCGGCGGCCTCATCGTAGGATGCCTTGGCGGCGTCCTCCTTCGCCTTTGCCTCGTCGACTGCCTTCTGCAGGTCCGCGATGGTCTTTGCGGCGGATTTCGCGCCGGTACCGGATGCCGCGCCGGCGTGGGCGGCGATCGGCGACATCACGGCAGGGTGCTGCATGGTCCCGTCACCTGTCTGGGCGAATGCCGCGAACGGTGAGATGAGGCTCGATCCGGTCATGGCGGCCATGGTCGCCGCGGTGACGGTCAGACGCGCGATCCCCTTCGGAGTGTGAATCTTTTTGTTTGGCAGTGCGTGCTTCTTCTCGTACATGAATCTTTCGTCCTTTCTGCGAAACGTGCTGTCAACTATAGCGGATGACAGCCAATTTCGTTTAGTAACGCCCTGTTTTCTTGACGTGTATCAGTATACCACGGTACTAGAGTACTACCTCTGAGAATCTTCTGAAATTTCGTCTGCCCAGTACCAATGATGCCCTTTCGCCTTGCGTCCGGTGGTAATCGCCCGTTTGATCCCACTCCCCGCATATCCGTAGGCAGACATACTCGCCGCGGCAATACTGTCGAAGATCTTCCCGTCATCGCGACGGACCCGCTTCTTACCGCCTCCAAGCCCTGCGTAGATGTCGATATCGCTCACGGCCGTTCCTTCCAATAGCTGCATGTATTGCCATGTCCGGTTTCAAAGGCATGTTCCTTTCCGCGCCTGACGCACAGATATTGAATCTGGGTGTCCTCCGGTCTATGACGTTTGTCGCGAACATGGGGTTCTGTATGCAATGTGCACACAGGCTGCAGACCTTTTTCTTCCGTGCCTGTTCTTTTTGAAATCCACTGATTGAAGCGCGAAGATCATCATCAGAAACCATAGCTCATCCTTTCATCGGCAAGTCGAGTTCGGATTGTACATAGCAAAACGATTGGGGCGGCCGTTTCAGTTCAGGATTCAAGGTTTGCAGCTCAAGCGAATCCTTGAACGGAACAACTGAATAGATACGGATGGCAACGGCCTTATCGCACCCTTCGTAATATCCAAAGAACCTGTCAGCCGTCAAGCCGCTATGGGTCTTCGAATACGTCCACACGGCCTCCGGAGACGCCTGTAGTATCGACCAATCGGCGATAATACCTGTCACTTTCTGGACCGGCGCCGTCTCATATAGGAGGATCGGCAAGTCAACCAGCTTTGGAGCCCTCTTGCGGTATTCGAAGCGCTTCCTTTCGGTATATATCAGGTCGGCATAATGCGGCTTGATTGACATCAGGATATATTCTTTCGAAAGCCCATTTAAGCCCATTCGTTCCTCCTTTTTTGCATTTGCTGATACGATGATACCACAATACAACGGTGCTACTTACTAGGACAGAAAAATGACCCGGCTCCTTATCGGACACCGAGTCACACAACTGCTCTTCAAATCATCTTATTTTAAGAGAAATGCAGGGAACGACCTTCTCATTTTTTCCGCCCTAAATATCTTTAGAAAGCCATGCACGTCTTTCCTCTTCACGCTCTTTCATCATTCTCGATGTCTGCCATTCAATCTCATCGATGACGCGTTTTCTTCCCTCATCATCAAGTCGAAGGTACGCACAGATCATGCTCCAATCGGCAGCATCCCTTGTCGTCAGTGGAATCATCAGTTGATTTCCTTTCCTATTCGAACTCGCCGTCTGCAAGCCGCATCCTTTAATGCCATGCTCTAAACCGAACGCCACATGGCTTCCGTAGTTGAGACGAAGCCTGTCAGCATATTCCAGCCGGATTGCAACCTAGAAGTGGTGACGTGACTCAGTAATCGAACTCATTGCCGACTACTTCCGCAGAGCAATGCGGGCAGAAGGAATCGGTCAGGGAAATCGGTTCGCCGCAATTGGAACATACGGGAACGATTTCCCCTTCATCGGTCTCAAGTGTCCTGACAACACAAACCGGGCGGTTTATCAGCTCAAACAACCTACCGATAATCGGTCTATTACCACTAATCTTGATTCCGGGTCCAAACAGTACAGCGGCCAGGAAATCATGAAGATCCGCCTCGCCGATCTCATTCGAGTAGCCATAGACTTCCAGCAAACGGTTTGCCGCGGACCGCCTCGCCCTGTCCGACGTAAGCAGGGTTCTCGGATCGATGTCATATGTATCGACAGCCCCGTGTCGATCTTTGGAATCAATCTGCATTCCGTCCAGCATATTCATCTACAGCTTTCGCCCGCAGAACGGACAGTAGGTGATCGGTTTGGTGTGGATCTCGCTCCCGTCCGCCATATATGTCACGATGACATGTTTGCGGATCGGTTTCTCATTTGGAGATGCAGGGAGGATGCATAGGCTTTCGATCAGGGTTTCGTCGGCAGTCATGCCTGTGTACGTTGATGTGACTGCGAGCATGTTTCGATCGCCTTCGCAATATTCACAAGCCATCTAAAACTTCCCTTCTGTACCAAATCCTTTGCCAGCAAAACCATATGTGTGGACAGATCTCGTCTTGATCAACCCAACGCACTTCCCTATTTGATATCCAGATAGGTACACGGAACACTTACGTATGCGCCTCGATGGTCCAAAACCTTGATATGGCCGTAGGAGGAATCGATGACGTCAGCATGGGTGTAATCGGGAGGTAGGCGAAATAAATCCTCGCAGTCGACATAGGCCACGCACCTCTCATACCCGCCGCTACGGATAACAACGAGTTCGCGTACCTCGGTCTCGTGGAGGCAATACTGGATAACGGTCATAATCAAATCTCCTTCAGTCTGCGCCCGCATATCGGGCAATAGTTGATAGGAATCCATGCGCGGTCGATATCGTTATCGTGGGATATCGTCAAATGCGCCCCGCGCGGGTCGGTGACATCGAGCGCGAGGTCTATCCCCTCAATCAGGTCCATATCGCCGCAGACGGTATCGATATCGTTGAGGAGTTTTGGGTGGTACGGGGAACACCATGGGCAATAGCCGTTGGAAAAGACCTCGCGCGACGTACGCCAGGAGTTAGCGCTATGGCAGACCATCCGAAACAACAGCTCGGATGCGGGCGCCGTGCGCTTGCTTCCCGCACCAATCCCGAGGTCATATTTCTTCTGAAGGCGGCCCCTGCCGTCCGGGCAGAATACCGCCGCGTCCCTAGGAAGCTGAAGGGTCTCATGTAGCGACCGCGCGAGGGATGCCGGGCAAACAAGCCAGTTTGCATCGCCCCAGAAGGTCAAGCCATGTCCGCTCTTGAAATCAGCCATGCACGATTTGACCTCGACGAAAACGAATTCGCCGCGCTCGATTGACGACGGGACCGTAGAAAGCCGCTCGGGCCTGAAGCCGACGAAATCGACGCGGTGGTCCTCGTCCACCCACACCTCAGACGAGACCAGGGAATACTCGCGGCGCAACCGAGCCAAAACGCGCTCGGACAGCTCCTCTGTCGTCTCTTCACGCTGTCCCAATTTATGCCTCCTTATTCCGCATGGCGTGTATTCCAAGTCTTGAGGGCTGCGATACAGGCGTTGTATTCATCCTCGCCCTCGATAATCGATTTGCGCTGGGGACCGTCTATCTCGGCGGTGCAACCTCGACATTTGCAGGTGGCAGATGAAAGGTAGAGCGTAGGTACGCCCTCGACTTACGAGGTGGTTCCCTGCCCGTAGGGGTAGATAGTCACCTGCCTGCTACCGCAAAATGGACACGGCTCGGCATCGTCTACGTCCATATAGGCGGTGTTCCGGCATCCGATGAAGGCCGTCCGCTCCAGCCTGTATTTACGCGTCATCCTGACTCCTTTGGCTTCAAAAACATCAACTCTTTTCTTTATTGCAATACCATCATACCACAGTAGGAAGATACTACAGACGAGAAAGCTTGATGGATCTGGATTCTTCAAAACCTAGGTTCAGCTCAGAGGGCATTAAAAAAGTCCTACGGCACGTTTCATGTGTCGTAGGACTCTGGCTTATGATACAGAACCGATTCTGTCAAATGGGAAATAGCGTGCGAATACGATACCGATCACGCTATCCTCCTCCACCGGTCCGAAATAGCGTGAATCTGCCGAATCCTCACGGTTGTCTCCCATTACCCAAATGCATCCGTCGGGGATTGTATAAGGATAGGAATCGGGTGCTAATGACAGATGTGCATCCAGTGGCTTGCTTTCCCCCATCGCATAGGATTCATCTAGGCGCCTGCCATCGACATAAACCTTGCCGTCTTTCAGGTCGACGGTCTGACCGGACGTCGCGATGACACGTTTGACAAGGATGTCAACTCCGTTCCTCGGCCTCGGATTCTTGAATACGACGATGTCGCCTGGCTTCAAATCACTTCCCGTCTCAAGGGTAATCTTCTGCGCAAGTATGCAGTCACCCACCTCAATCGTCGATTCCATCGATCCCGTCGGCACGACAAACGGTTCGATCACAAACGCCCGCAAGAGGAAGACCGCCACCACGACAGCGCCGATGAACGTTATGAATTTCAGAATATTTTTCAGGATTGAAGTAATACCGGTCGTCATGCATTTCGCCTTTCTGTTAGGATAGCACCATCATACCACAGTACCGAATTTTGGACTCGGAATGCCATCCCCTCTCCCATTACCACGAACTTCCCCATCAAACTGCAAACACCTCTGGAAAAGACGGAAAGATTGACGAGTTTCTTGAGGATTTCGCGATTCAGTTAAGCCCAATCAGTTGATTTCATCTTCGAAATCCCGGCTTGAAGATATTCTCCAAGCGGAATCTTATCGAGGCTGTTGATCTCAATCTCAGGAGAGAGCCAACCGCTATCTTCAAGGTCATTGCGGGCGATCTGATATGAATCGTAGTCACCGCGCCCGAGATACATCACTGCCTGCGCATCCTTGATGGCGTCGAACCCCCAAGAGAACAGACGATCCCTAATTGGTCGAAAATAGGTGAACGGAAGCTCATCTGGGTTCCTATAGACCTGCATCGCCAGGTCTGCAAGATCCTGTAAGTCTTTGCGACTAATCGAACATACGAATTCCTGCATCTGCTTTCCTTTCTTTGGGCGAAAAGTAATTCGCTATTTGATATGCAGTGTATCCAAAACTTGATGTACAAACGTCGGCGATATGCAGCAGATTCGCAAGCGCTTGCGAATCCGACCTAAATCCTATCGCTTAATCTTTAGATACCGCGCCGGTCAGATAGTCAATGGCGTATCCGGGCTGAACGTTATAGCAATAGACATCGAATGAAAGCTCATCATTCTGACCGTCTACTGATTGTGCCTGGATGCGAACGCCGCGAGCCACCAGCTCGTTGTCGCGGAAATCAGGGGTCACCTTGTAGAGAACGCTACTTCCCGTGCGCTCGATGTAGTTCGCGACCTGCGTCTCATAGGGCAGCATGCCCTCTACGTTCATATACCTCGTACCGGTGATCAGGTTTCGCTCCTCCGCATTCATACCGGAAAGGCTCCACGCGATGAGGTGACATCTGTTATAAAGGTATTTGCCGTCAAGGCTGTCGTCGCGCACCGTACGCCAGCCGGAAGGCTTCACCATCCCGATACTTCCACGCCGCTCGCCCACCGCGGGCATCGTGTCCGGCGTTACAACCATCTCGACAGTGCCACATCGTCCAAGACTGTCCAGCTCTGAAAGCACAGTCTCCGAAGGAAGATCGGATATGTCTAGACCTGATCCATCTGAAAGGGCAACTGACGCAAGCCCGGTGTAATCCGGAATACTTGATGTCGAAGTGGTTTTTGACTGCGAAGAAGACGTCCCATCCGGCACCTGAATCGGATAATCGTTAAGATTCAGCCCGATTCCATTTATGCAAGTGATTGCCAATACTATGGCAAGGACGACTTTGATGTTTCTGGAAGATATCAGTCGTTTCATACAACTCCCCGTTGCTTAAAATTGCCTAAAGAAACAATGGAGTCGAGATTCTGCCTTGCAAGCTGCAGCCCTACCGATTGATCGGCGCAGAAGCGACGATCTCACGAAGACGGTTGGCAATCCAACTCTTCTTACCGGTGTATTCCTTGCCGTTGATATGGACGATATTCGAACTACTTTCAAGCTCGCGGGCGATAGAAAGAAGATCCTCGGCATCGATCACGATCTTCTCTCCTACCGCTTTTTTCTTTGGGCTGTCCATTTGAACTTTCTCGTTCTCAGCCTGGCCCAGGCGAAACGGATTGAAAAACATCTTATTCTCCAAAGTGACGACCATGCGGACCGGCCTTCTCGAACATAGACAAAGTCGGCGCGTAATATATTCGACCCATATGTGGAAACATAACCGCTATCGGTTCTTCGGTTCCAGCGCGGCACAGGACGTAATCACGCCAGCTGTCCGGGTAGGCAGCCTTGATGTAGTCGACAATCCCGTCGATTTTAGGTCTATCCATGTGCCTCACTCTTTCGCCGCCTGAATTCAAAAAAGAAAAGGCAAAGAGACAAAAACAGAAGTGAGATACTGGAGATCTCTAATTTCCGCCACATCGGCATAACGAAAACTGCCCTTAAGACACCCAAGTAGATGCTAATCATCGCATCCAACAAATAAACTGCAATAGCCATATCTACCCGATCTGGAAACGATGGTTCAGCATGACATCCTTGCTGAGCTCACGTGAGGATTTGACTGTGACCGTATCGCCGGGCTCCGGCATCGTCTCAGACACGAATGCGACCGTATCGCGATATAGCAAAACCGCCCTTTTGCCCGGAGCCGTATAGAACCGAAGCAGAACATCCGCCTTGCGCTCGTCCTCGGAATCGATTGCCAGGATATATGCGGAGACGAGATCGCCGGACGGAGCCTCAATAAAACTGTGAAAAGCCTTGCCAAAGGCACCGAGCCTACCGGTTCGGGAAGAAAGAAATGCTTTCTTGCAGTCCTCCTCGACACTAAGGAGTTTGCTTTCATTCAGAAACGGCTCCGGAACCGCGGGATGATTGTTTTTAATCTCGCGAATCATATCGATATTGAGCTTGCTCATTTAATCTCCCATCTCAGTGGATGCTGCGGAATCGAAACCAGATGGATCAATCAGATCCGCGATATCCGTTAGATATCTCTTGGCATAGACCGCTATGACATCATCACCGTAAACCGCTTCCATAAGCAGGGAATCCACGGTGTCCGGGGTCGCTATTTTCGCTTTCCCACGAAGCCGGCTTGCAATTTTGCGGCGCAGCTCATCCGTGATTTCCTCACCATTGATCGTGCTGTTTTTCATCCTTGTTTCCCTTTCCTTTAGGCGGTACTATTGTAGCATAGGATTACGAAACGAGACGTATGACGGGGAGAATTTCTGGACGATTTAGCGAAACGCCATTTGTGCGGCGTGTAAGCACGCCTATGATCCGCTCACTTCGTTCGCTCGATTGATTTTCGCAAGCGCTTGCGATGTGCATGAAAGGCAGGCAAAAATGAAACCGTTCGATCTTAACGCGATCGTGGTGAACGTCGAGATTGATCAAAATGATTCGCCTGTACATATCGTCTGGAATGATGGGCGTGTTTTCGACATCGTCAGCTGCGGTGCCGTCGTGCCGTGTCCCTCGAAAACCGGACCCGAACTTGCGACCGTACAGGATGTTTTCATCGCTGTCGGACATGGAAAAACGACTAGACGCTCTCTCATCTGCGACAACGGGACATGGTCTATCGTGTCGGTCAAAAAATGAAGATGGATATGGGCGCCTTAAAAGTGACTCCCATATCCATCTAATATTCCTCGCTGGGGGCGTGGAAAGAGCACGGCTTGATGTTTGTAGCTCGTTTGGTTGTGCCATGCCGTATATATTAGTATAGCATAGTGGTATCACGATACTAATTTGCATCATACGGAGAGCATATTTTCCGGCTTGCCATCCCAAACATATTTGACCCATTGATCATATCTTTCGTTCGCAACAAAGCCAGCTTCGATGGCTGAAAACCAATATTTTTTCCCGCGAGTCCTCTTCCTATCTATAAAAAGTTCGACAAGCCTCACATACTGATTATCAGGCCAGACGATACTTTGATTGTAAGGTGTTGCCTCTCCGATATAAGTTAATCTTCCTTGTTCGAAGTATTTCGGATCTCTAAGCAACGCATACCAAGCACTATCAGAAAAAACATAGTTTTTCAAATCAAATGAAGGAGAGGCCCCATATCCCAATTTCCTCAATTTGATTTTGTAATCATCTAAGAACTCTACCTTGCTGTAGACGTTTTTATATTCGCTATACCATTCTTTTGGCTTCGTTTGACCAACCTTTTGCATGTGAGTATAGGTTGGCGGCAATTTCTTGCCATCCAAGTTCGGTTTCTTTTCTTCAGCATCTTCAAAAAACAATTCACAGGTATTGAAATACTCGTCCATTGTCAGTTCGCTCGGCGTGTAATTCATACCAGGTTCGCCTTCCGGTCCATATCTAACTACCGGAAAAGATGCCCATGTGTTCACCGGTTCGTCTTTAGATGTTACATATGGTGCATCGTCTGCAAAGAAATTATAATTCTCGCCTGCCACTTCAACCGTATCGATAACTCTGAGCGGCAGATAACTTATTCCACCATCATAAGAAATAAGCGACGGAAAAAGCTCCGGCAAAGTAAGGTTAAAACAATTTAATATCTTAACGGTATCCGTATATGTTATCTTGCGAAGCCCATGCTCGTATTCCAATAACACCTGTTCCTGGATATTCAGCTTGCAGGCCGCTTCAAACCGGGTAACCAGAAGGTGATTTTTACGATACAAATACAATGTATTGAATAAAATCTCACCATTGCCATACCAAATGAAGGCCCCGTTTCCATTGAACTCCTCTAAAGACTCTTTACGTCTGCAACTTCGCTCGATTCCATATTCCGACAGTACCTTATCGATAATCTTCATAGGCACCTGTCTGTCGCCTGACATATATCGATTCATCGCCCGTCTGGAACAGTTAAATATCTTCGATAATCTTGTAACGGAGCTGCCTGTATCCTTACTGTAGATTATCAACAGTTTTCTGTATTCCTTATTTTCTGCTGCGTGCTGTGCAGCGGTTTTATTTCTTAATTTTTCACCCAATTCATTTTACCTCTTATGTGTAGTATCATGATACCAGTATATTAAATAGCTCTGTTCCTTACAACTGCGCCGCAATTTTTTTCTGAGTCACAGTAAAAAAGGCACCCTGCATTTTTTTGCAGGATGCCTTGACGAAATCATTGCGAAATCGCGTTTAAGTTACGATTGGTCGCCGTCTTCACGAGGCTGAAATGGTTGATGGAACGAGCTAAGCAGCTCGGTAAGATCGATGCCCGTTGCATCCTTGAGACCGCTGGTCACCTGATCGACCATGCCAGTCGTGTCACGTACGAGCTTCGTGGCGTTGCCATCGCCATACATCTTAATGGAGTCGACAGCTGTCAGCGGCTTTGCGACAGCCTCGGCGACCTCCGGCATGACATCGATGTAGCGATTGGCGAGAAGATAGGCGTTCTCCATACCGTTGTATGCTTCCGTCTGGGCCTTGATGCCGGCGGCGACACCCTCGCCATGTGCCTTTTCAGCGGCGCCGTCAGCCTCACCCTTAAGGCGCGTCGCCTCTGCCTCAGCCTTAGCTTTAGCCGAGACGCCTTCAGCCGTCTTCTGGGCACTGTAGAGATCGGCGTCAGACTTATTCTGGGCCTCGACCTTTGCGGCCTCTGCATTCTTGGTACGTGTGTAGAGCTCGGCATCCGCTTTCTGCTCGGCGGCATAACGGTCAGCCTCAGCCTGCTTACGGACCGTGGCATCCAGCTCACGCTCCTTCACGGCAACCTGGCGCTCGGCGAGTTCGACCTTCTTGGTCTCAGCCGCGATCTGCGCCTCCTGCTGTGCGACATAGAGTTCACGCTGCTTTTCAGCCGTCACGGTCTGCTTGACCATATCCGCCTCGGCTGCAGCCTTGTCGGCCGTCTTCTTCAGCTCCGCCTTCTTCAAATCAAGCTGGTTCTGGCGCTCGGCAACCTCCTGCTCTGCCCTGATCTGGGCAAGCTCCGCCTCCTTCTTGATCTCAGCTGCCTGGTCGGCACCCATCGAGCGGATAATCCCCTGCGAATCTGAGAAATCCTGGACGTTGAACGTGCGAAGCTCAAGACCGAGATTCGCAAGATCGTCACGCGAGCCCTCGAATACCTTATGGTTAAAGGACTCACGGTCACGCATGAGCTCCTTCAGGTCCATCTGCCCGATAACCTCGCGCATCTTTCCGAGCATCACCTCGGTGACCTGACGGGTCATTTCGGCTTTATCCATATTGAGATAATTCTTCGATGCTATCTCGATCAATTCGGGAGTCTGTCCAATCTGGAAGTTTGCGACGGCGCAAGCATGGATAAGAATCGCATCTTGTGTCGGGATTTCATTCTCCGTCGACAACTGAACCTGCACAGCACCGAGAGCCAACGTGTCCACACGCTGCAGACCTGGGATAACGAACGTGCCCTTTCCTGACACGCTACGCGTCTGCCCGAATCCAGATACGATCATCAGTTTGTCCGGCGGGCACTTCCTCCAACAGGACTCGAACACGACGATCATCAAGATCACGATTAGAAGCGGTCCAAGCAGAGGACCAAACAAGTCAAAAAGCATCTCTATTCCTTTCTGTTGATGCTTTGGTGAATGGGGCTATTATACCATAATACCGGAATATGGCGCCAAAAAAGGTCACCCAAACGGATGACCTTTGCAAACGGTCGCGTTTCGCCATTACCCCTGCAACCGCTACGCACTTGCGCGCGGCGATGCGGTGGATCCCCCGCGCCCCTATGAACACGTTCTTCTAACCATACGTCCGCAAATGGATTGAAGCATCTTTGCCTATACGTATAATGAAAGACTGAACTTAAGGAGCAAGGATGAAGGCAATTAAAGCAGAGGACACGAGGTCGTTAGAGCCTTTCCGCGACCGGATTATTGAGGGCGATTGCCTTGAGGTGATGAAGGGCATTCCCGGCGAATCCATAGATATGATTCTCTGCGATCTTCCTTACGGAACCACCCAGAATAAATGGGATTCGATTATCAACCTCGACCTGCTCTTTACCGAGTACATGCGCATCATCAAACCGCATGGCGCTATCGTCTTGACAAGCAGCGGGCTTTTTACCGCGAAGCTGATGCTTCACGCCCCTGAGATATATAAATACAAGCTCATTTGGGTTAAATCAAAAGCAACCAACTTCTTGAACGCGAAAAAGCAGCCGCTTCGCAAATACGAAGACATATGCGTTTTCTATAAGGCGCAGCCTACTTACAATCCGCAGATGAGCGAAGGTGAAGCCTACGACAAGGGAGTTCGCAAAGATCAGCTCACTGGAAGCTATGGTGCTTTTTCCCCGAAGCACGTAAAGAGCGACGGCAGCCGTTATCCAACTGACATCGTCTATTTTAAGACGGCCGAATCCGAGGGCGCCGTGTACCACCCTACCCAAAAGCCGGTTGAGCTCGGTCGTTATTTGATCAGGACATACACAAATCCTGGGGACATCGTTCTCGACAACGCTTGCGGAAGCGGATCGTTCTGTGTTGCAGCCGTGCTGGAAGGGCGTTCTTTCATCGGCATTGAGAAAAACGAAGATGTTGCTTTGTTTAAGAAGCGGCCCGTTGATTACATCGACGTATGCAATCAACGCATTGAAGAGACCAAGCGAACCTTTGAGACGGAACAGCAGGCAATTAGCTAAAACCAGTTATTTTACATACCCATATATAGTAGCATGCGGACTCAAAAACTTCCGGGACTTCAAAAGCAAGCGGAACGTTGACCTTTTCGTTGTTCTTTCTGCATTACGACTTGATTTACGGTGTCTCAGAAGCGGAGAAAAGAGATTCGTTAAACATTTGCTTGGTGAACTACTACTTGGATTACGGTGCTTCCGAAACTGCGCGAGTCCGGCAAGCTCATCCAAATCCGGTGAACTATTGCTTGGATTACCGTACCTCCGAAACTCGCACTTCGGTGCGATGAACTTAGGGAAGGGTGAACTACTACCTGGATTACCGTACCTCCGAAACAATATTGCAAACAGCACAAACGAAAGGAGGGTGAACTACTGCTTGGTTTGCGGTACTTCCGAAACAGACCTTGGCGAGCTCCGGCGCGCTTGTGAGGTGAGCTACTACTTGATTTACGGTACCTCCGAAACGTTTCATGTGATGCTGACCGCTCCAGAAAGGTGAACTACTGCTTGGTTTACCGTACCCCCGAAACACCGTGACCATGCGGCTACCTCCCCTCGAGGTGAACTACTGTTTAATTTACGGTACCTCCGAAACTAAGCAGTGGGGCGACTGACGCCCAACTCGGGTGAACTACTGCTTGATTTACGGTATCTCCGAAACTGCCCACTGACGGCATTGTGTAGTCACGGGGTGAACTACCGCTTGGATTACCGTACTTCCGAAACTCGGTGACACCAGTCATAAGCGCAGCAATTGGTGAACTACTACTTGATTTACAGTACTTCCGAAACTGCGCGAGTCCGGCAAGCTCATCCAAATCCGGTGAACTATTGCTTGGATTACCGTACCTCCGAAACTCGCACTTCGGTGCGATGAACTTAGGGAAGGGTGAACTACTACCTGGATTACCGTACCTCCGAAACTGCGAATCCATACCGTTCATCTAGACTCCTGGTGAACTACTACCTGGATTACCGTACCTCCGAAACTGATACCATGAATGAGAAATGAAAGTCAATGGTGAACTACTACCTGGATTACCGTACCTCCGAAACCCGATCAGTTGTTCACGGATCAGTCAACCAGGTGAACTACTATCTGGATTACCGTACCTCCGAAACCGAGCAGTAGTTTTGTGCCCATTAAATTAGGTCTTAACTAATTACAGATAAAAGAAAACCCTGTTCTCAACAGGAAAAATGGTGAATATCGCTATGCAAATCAAGCTGAATAAAATCTCTCAAATACCAGCCGAGATTTTCAAAAAACTCTGCAAAGATCACCGTTTTGAGCCTACTTTCTGGGATATTTTTAAATATCTCCTGATGCGCTGTGCACATTTCTCCATGCTTTTAATGCGCATGAAGCCAATCAATTTTATCTTTTCAAAGAGCATGTACATAGTATCAGAGTATCAAAGTACTTCAAGACACCAATTTGAACAGTATTTCAACTTTGTCCAACAGCTGACACTCCCCGTAGTTGAAACCAGGGGCTTTACGAAGGTTTTGATAATCAGTCAGGAAAACACCGTGAGCATCAAGAAGGATCGTGCCGTATCCATCGAGGCGGAGTTTTGCCGGTTGTTCAGTTGTCTGATTCCGCACAACCATGTACCCCGCCTCGTACCTCATCTTCCGCGCATGCTCGATATACGCCGTTTTACCAAATCTTCGTTTTCACCTCATGAAGACCGGCCGGCGTAGTATCAATAAAACAAGCCTTTGACTTCGGATCGTTCAGCACCTTGTTAAAGGTGAACACCAGGCTTCCGCCAAACGTGTTGCCGCCGAGAATCTTGGTGTCCGACATATTCCGAAGTCCGCTTGCCTGTTCCATCACCTGAATTTCAGCCTCTGCAATCTTGTACACGATAGCTGGGAATTCGGATTCACTCGTTGCTGCAAGGATGTCCTTCGGATGCTTCAACGAACCAAGCTTCAGCTGAACCGTCAGTTTCGGGTAATTGACTGGAAGTTTCTCGAGGAGCAGATCCCAGAATCCAACCAAAGACTCTGCGGCCTTCTCAAAATCAATCCTTGCGGATGCTCCGGCATTTCCTGCCGCTACAATCGTCTCAACTCCCTTCAGCAGGTACATCTCATCAATCGCCAATGGCATCTGGCGCACCGGATACACCTGCTTCTCACCGGCGATCCGGAAGCGCTCGCCATAAAGCTCGATCATCGTGTTCTTAAGAACACGGGCACGAACGATGCGAACGAATTTCTCTTTTGCCGTTTTCGCCAAACCGCGGGCATACATCTCAAGCATAGCGTTGTAAGTATCCGGATCAGATTTCGATGCGATCGCAGCCGGTACCGCACCGAAACGAAGCTGTTTCACCTTTTTCTTCATCACTTCATAGACAAAGAAATTGGCAAACGTCTGAGAGCTGTACCCACCATAAATTTCTGCCGGACGGTCTGACTTCGTGGCAATCAGTTTCGACTTCTCCCTTGGAGAGTAAATCGTCTGTTTCCAAAATGCGCCGCCGTCTTCAAAGGCGGCATATGTGACACGAAGGTTCTTCCATCCACATGCACGATAGATGCGCTCCACCTCTTCATCCTTGTTCCAGTAAACCTCACCTGTGTCCTTGTCGACACGGTCAAAGAAGAAACCGCCGGCAAAGAAATCAAGTTGTGACTTCGGAGTCTTCTTGTTCTCCTCATTAACCAGCTTGATCTTGCGCATGTACTGCTCATACTTAACGCGATTATGGACGAACGCTGGCTTCGCAAGTTCCATATAGCGCCCGACCTCGGCTGCAAGCAGAGCGTCGTGTGCGTGATAGAACTGGTTCGCTTTAAGGCTTTTTGGAATTCCGATCCGGCTACGTACGGCACCGATAACCCCAGCCTTAACGGGAATGACAACCGTTCCCGGATACTTTGCCGCAATCGCAGCCGTAAACAGTTTTGCCTCCCAGCTGTTTTCCGTGAACTGCCTTCCGATAATCGATTTCAGCATGCCTTCGGAAATCTCAGTACGGATCAGCGCGTTGAGCTTTCGCTCGGACATAAGTCCGGCGTTACGAAGCATCCTCCAAAATGGCAGCATCTTCCGCTGCACCGCTGGAGACACGAGCAGAGTTTCACTCTTATAACGACTGGCCTCTGCATAAACAAGCACCTTGTTATCCAGTGACTCATCTTTACGGTAAGCAAGCGGTACAACATGATCGACATAGTAATCATTCGATGCAATCCGAGTGATGTCGATCGGCTTTCCCGTATAAAGGCATTTTCCTGCCTGATGGAAATACAGGTAGATGCGCTCGTTAATCTCCTTCTCATCGAACATGCCAAGCTCACGAAGCAGCTTCGCCGCACCAAGGTCCGCCGCTGCATCCGCATCCAATGCCTTGAGTGCCTGCTTGATCTTATCGGAGCGCTTGGCGGTTCGCTTACCCTTTCGGCTATTCGAGGCGGTTCGCGTCACCTTCAGATAAATGCGATCCGGAGCCTTGCCAGCAACAGAAACGATGTCATCCAACACCTTTATCGCCTGACTCACGCCTCGACGAAGTGCCGGCGAACCGGGAAGTGCGTTCAGATCAAAACCTTCTGCCATCTGCATATGCGAATCGTTAAGCCTCTTGATTTCCATTTTGAAACCAAGAACATCGTCATTCAGAATCTGCATCAGGTTCATAGATGAACCACGATAGCGACCATAAGGCCTGCCCTGCTCAAGGACATCCATGACGCACATATCGCCAGAAGCCGTATCTGCCCAGATGCCGGTCAGCAGCCTCTCAGACAGCTTTCCCCAACCGGAAAGACGCTTATGGCAGAAATCGTCAACCGCCTTTTCCGTGAGCAGGTCACCATAGGTTTTCAGGATCTTTCGGCGCAGGATATCGCGATCCTCAAACACTGTATTCCACAGAACCAGGTCCTCCGCCATGCTCATGTCGGAAGCACTGAGCGCTTTCACGTCGAAGAGCCTGCAGAAATATGCATAATTGGACCGCTTGGAAGACATGGCTTTCGGATTCGACGTACCACGAACATGAGGATGTGCGATAAAGAAGTCTCGCTGCAGCACGGACTCGATGCGTTTCACCGTCATCGTCTTTCCATCCGAAGCGGCATCATAGATAGCCTTCCGCATTCCAGCATCGAATGGCATCCAGGAATCTCCATCCTCCGTAAAGCTGAGGCTCGCAAGCTCATTAAAGAAACAATATTTCTCATACAATAGAGAATTCTTCGCCAAAACATCCTCGCCGTCGAGATAGGAGCACTCTCCTGTCATGCGGCGGATGAAAAGCTCGGCTGTCGTGTCGATATCAATATGATCCTCATAATTCCAGGGAGACACAAATGCGTCCTCATGACCAGCAAGACGTTTCACCCATGCAAAACGCGTGCCATTTTCGCCGGCTTTACCATGGTCCGTACTGTCAAGAGGACCGACATAATAGGGAATTCGAGAAGTCAGAACCTTCAGAATATGCTCGCGAGCATCAATGAGCCAAGGATAGAAACGCCCCTGGTTGTCGATGATTCGATTTACAACCTCGGCGTGCAACTGATAGGGAATCGCAGCATTGTCGACCGTATGAATACGGCGCAGGAAAGCATGATTTGCAAATGCCTCCATCATCGTCTTGTATTGCGGATCGTTCACGGCATCGGTATCTTTGAACAGGAGCTCTACACGCTTGGCAAACTCCTCATAACCGAGAACATTCAGGTTGTAGGCGGTATAGCCCATGTTTTTTTTCGGGCTATCCTGCTTCTTTACCTGAACCTTGTCGTAACGGTACCTGTCCTCACACTTCGGACCGCCAAAGAACCGAACGTAATCTTTAAATCCGTCCTCGTCAATATTACCGTCTGCATCCTGCTTCGCGACATACTTGAGTGCAAGATTTTTAAGCATGCGAAGCTGCTTCCCATACACGTCATACTGGGCAACCTGATTGTGCGAAAGGCTTTTGCCAGGTGCGTAAGAAAGCATCCCCTGAAGCTTCCAGGAAGTGTAGAGCGCCTGCGCTGCCATCAGAACAGAAACGAGGGAATCCGGACAAGAATCCGACAGGAACTCCTCCAACGCATCGCCATCGGAAATCGATACTTTGGGAAGTTTCTCAGCATCGGGAACAAGCGCCGTCAGATCTGCCTTATAGCCGGCGACAAGATCTGCAATGGCTTTAATTTGAGCCTTCTCCGTTTTCTTCTGAATATCATCGCCCGACACGCACATGGCAGATGCGAACCGCTTCTGCAACTCACGCGCCGTTACATTTCCATTGATGTCAAGAGCTTCCAGTGACGGCTCGATCCGCTCGTCAAGAGTGTCCTCAAAATAGGACACAAGAACTTCCGCGTAGTTTGCAACCTGCGTATCGATGTCAGAGTTCGTAGACGAAACATTTTGGTTTTCGAGCAGAAAATGACCGCGCCGGACAACATGATTCGCAACGGACTCGAAAATCAGACGCGGATCCATAGCGCTATCTGATTCCATAAGGGCGACGTCCAGATGGGCAAGCGTCGGGAACGAATGGAACAGACGACTATAGCTGAATCCGATCGGATCACTCTCGAACCGAATTTTTCCAAGCTTGTAGGACATCCGGCGTCGGATAAAGAAATCCGGATCAATAGAGGAAATCACCGGTGCGAAAACGCGCTCCATCTCATGTTCACGCCCACGACGGCGCTGGATTCCACGGCGGGAAGTTCGCGGCATACGCGCCTCAGCTGCATGCTGACCTTCCTTGAAAACACGGGTTCCCATAACCGGTTGCTTTCCATGGTACAAAACATTCCCGTTCGGATCCGTTGCAACGAATCCATGTGCCGTCGAACTTAACTCGAACCCGATGGAATAAGGCCCACTCATCTGCTTCAACTTTTTCATAGCGTATTTCCTTTCCCACACATAGGCGGTATGCGGCTTTCTTTTTGTAGTGTCATTATACCACAGTACCAAAATATTCCAGTTGTGATTGATGATTCTCTATCGCTCAAAAAATTGCTTCCAAAAATTTCTTCAGAAACTTTCAATTCCCGCGTCCCATGCTCTCCTGCTGTGCTATATTGGTCGTGGTGAATTACCGCTTGGTTTACGGTATGTGTAAGTCGAAATACGGCTTCAAAGCCACAAACTGCCCTTTAGGGCGCCCCGTATGGGGCATTTTTTTTGGCGATTTTTACTGAAGAAGAATGGTTTCTCATAGAAAAGGGGTTGCTGGAATATTTCCAGCAACCCCTTTATAGAACATTTTGATTCAAACTGTCATATTTGAATACCAAGGCTTTTCGCAAGCGCTTGCGAATCACCCTGTCGAGACCAATATCCTCGAATAGCTTTCGGAACGCCAAAATCCAAGCGTTCAGCATCATAGTCATATATCCCCATAGATAAATCCAGGGGCTTTACGACGGTTTCGGTAATGCTTTCGGCATCCATATCACCTTACCTACAACGGTCTTCTTCCGGAATAATCTTGTTCAGCGTATTTTCAAATACTTTGGATCCTCTTTTTACCGCTTCTGCCTTCTCGCTAAGTGGAAGACCTTTCTTGTGAATCATCTTAACGGAATCAAGAAGCATCGGTATTTTGGTTGTTGCTTGGATCTCGTTGAATTTCTCTTCCATCGCTTTGCAAAGCGCATGTTCATCCACGATAGGAATCCGTAGCAATTCCCTTACTTTCTCTGTAATATAGTGGTTCAGCGCTCCAAGCCGATCCTGTGGAAGCGGATATGTTGGATGATTCTGGAACTCAAAGCCGATCATCCTGCGCAAAAGCTCATGCTGCTCCGCTCCCATAACAATTCCAGCCATATCATTAAAGGCGATATTCGCTGTTGCAGGTAGGTAATATCGATTTGAACGAACAAGGAAATCCGCATAGTCTGTTTCATCATCTTGCGCAAACAAGGACAGATTGTGGTCAAACAACGGGGCTAATCCCAACAGCCGTCCTGTTCTGTTTTCCCGTAAGATACCAAAATTTCCGCCGTGACGATCCCGATTGCAGATCAAGGCATCAAAAACAACCATTGTCCTGTATTTCGATGCCATCTTTGGATCAAGCTCATTTAAGATCGATAACGCTGCCGGAAAACTCGCATCACCAGCAGCAACGAAAAATGGAACAAAAGAAATTTCTTTGTCATTCATAAGTCCACAGACAGACGCAAGTTTCCCTTTCCACATCTCTAAATCGTAGGAAACATGATCTATTCCCATCCGTTTTGCAACTTGTGCTGCAAAGTATTCAGAATAAGGTTCTTTGCCAAGATTTCTGGCACCGCTTGTACCTGTTTTAAACAACAGCAGCCTATCGTTAATCCGTCGAACTGCTTTCGGAAATTGCCCTCCCAGTGTCCACTCACTTGAAACGCCCGCTTTATGCTTTTGTGAGGGCGTGTACCCGGTATAAGCTACAAGTCCCAATACTTCATCAAAGCGATTGTCGAACAAATTGATTCCATCAAAGGTAACATCTGATTTCCCATCATCAAGCCAATACGAATCGTTAATGGAAAGCCCTTTGGATACATCAAGAATTCCAAGGATATCATTCCTTGTCAATCCTGCCGTACTAAGAATCTGCTCTACAAATGCCCTGTTTTTCGGAATGGTTCTACCTTCCATCCAACTCGCAAGGCTTTTTTCATCTTGATCTACAATTAAATTCAATGGAAGCAAATGCGCATTTGCCGAATCGATATCCGTAATCTCCAGTTTCAAACTACCGAATGCGTCATAGGCAGCTTCGAATCTCATGAGGCTCTGATCATAGATCTTCAGCTCATAGCTTTTAGTCTCTCTCGTCATGCTGCTCCTCCCTTTTCTTTTCAATATCTACTATTATAGCATAATACTATCGTCCTATGCAGCTTATAATTTACCAAAACGGTTGTAAAACCATTGGTTTTAGCAATGGTAAGGGCCAATCCGCTAAAATGAACTCGGTGAACTGTAATATCCAAAAGAAAGGAAAGTACCATGCCAAAGAGTATCGAAGACATCGATCGCCAAATCGCCGCCCTGAAGGAACAGAAAAAACGGCAGCAAGCGCAAATCGCCCAGAAAAAGCGTGAGGGTCTTCGCTCCTGTAAAGAGCTTATCGGTGAAGAGGTTGTCAATGCGTTCGATAACTGGACCAGTCTCGACCTTGATCTTTTTGCCATGTATATTTTCGAGCATGCAGACGAAATCGTAACCTCCTGCTCGACTTCTGAAACGGATCTGGATGATGCTTTGAAGCGCAACAAACAGTTCGCTAAGAAACATAAGAAGACGCGTAAGAAGACGAACGATCGAGACGAACCCGAGTCGGATAGCGATTCGTCTGAACAGGACGATACACAGGTTGATTCCTATGCGGTGCCCTACGGCACCTATTGATCCGCTCCCCTGTTCGCTGATTGACAAAATTTAAAAGGAAAACGCAATGAATCCTTATTTCAACCGACGCCAATTCATCGGTCTCGCCGTCTGCGTTGCCGTTAATACCGCACTTACCGGATGCAAGAAAAAAGAACCCGAGTGGACCGTGGCAAAAGACGATAAACTCAAACCCCTGGCCTTTGAAATCTCAGAGGGCAAGGCGACTCCCCTTTCCGGATCCGGCTGGAAACGATGCGACGATTACATTCATCTCCAGCTTTCCGGCAGCTCCATCCCGGATCGCAAGATTGCGAAAGTGAAACAAAAAAAGGGAACGCTCATCGTCTATGTCGATAATGGCAACAGTGAAGTTCAGTCGATGGATCTCGTGCTTACCCAATATAAGATCACCGGCGGGGATATTTCCCAGATCGTCAATCTCGTCCTCGACGAGAATGGAAATAGGACTGAAGTTTTCAATGCGGACAGCACCGGCAGTCTGGATCGCTGATCTAAACCGACAATATATAGACATGAAAAAGGGGAGATCCACGTCTCCCCTTTTTCGTTTGCTTCACAAGTTCAGGTCGATATCGAAGCAATAACAATTATAGACGCTTTTGCTATTTCGTAAAGAACTCATAGCAGAAGGACAAGATAATCGCGGAAGCAACGGCGACTGCAATCCAGATCGCGATGTTCACCATCACTTCCGGCTTTGTGATACGCATGAAACGCTTCGCTCTCGCATTGGCAGCCTGTTCAAGCTTTTCGATTGACTTGGCGCTTTTCTTCGCGACTTCATTGATCGCTTTCGTTCCCGCCTGCACGGTTTCCTCTACAGCTTGCGTCGCACCGTCAGTCACAGCTTTCGTCACGGTCTCAGCATACTTATCACCCTGCTCGAAACTGGCAACCATTTTACTGAGACTGTTTTGAGCGCGACGCGTGGCGCTCGCCTCTCGCTTCATATCGCTTTGGATTGATTTCATCTCGTCGAGAATCAAATCCGTACGTTGTTTGAAATCTGTTGCAGTAGAAGACAGTGAGTCCTTAACCTCCTTCCGGAACGCATCGTTCTCGGCTTTCTGATCTTCAATGAACTTTTCCATGAATCCGATAAGCTCACCGTAAGATTCCGGAGTGTCTTTATCACTTAGAAACGGGGTCTGACTTTTTGGAATAACTGCCTGCTCCTGTTGATCGCTCTCGTCGGGGTCGATCTCTTCCTCGAACGCCGAATCACCCTCCTCCTCTTCCATCTCGTGATCCATATCCTCATCGGTCTTCACGTTTTCAAACATATCGTCTTCAACAGACGAATTCTCGTCGATGTCCAGCATGCCCTGTCCTTCCTGATTCTTAATGGATTTCCTCGCACCGCCAATTGGTTTCGACATAAGCATCTACCTCCTGTTCCAATTTAACATTTTATTTAGTGCTCGACATTCCTATCGCTCTGTTCGCGAGTGCGACCGCTTTCGATAACCGGATGCTGAACAGAGTGCGTTCCCGCCTGGCCGGCAGCTCGAACATTATCCTCACCATAGTCGGGCACGGCACTGGCATAACGGTTGCGAATCTCTTTTGCGTAACCGCGACGCGCAAGTAGCTCATCGCGTACAGCGGGATCTTCGAGCAGGTCTTCGTCACACTTCGGAGCAACGAATTTAGGGAATGCGTTATAGGACACGCCCTTGCTCGCCTTTGCCTGCTCAACCCACGCCGAGTAAGCTTTCCTAAGTCGTTGGATATAAACATCTCGACGCTGTTCGTATGTCATCGGTTTCTCGCTTTCCGTAGTTCCTGTTTCAAAAACCGTCTGCAGTGATTTCAACGCGAAGCGCCCGTCAAGACGAGTCAAGTTGAAGGTACATTTTGGATTACCGGCCTCTTTGATATCGAGATCTGTCGCATAGACTCGATTGTTCTTGATGAAAATATCTACACCCCATGAGGCAAGTAACTTCTTGAACTGCTCCATATTCTTCGGATGACCTTCGTTGATTGCAAGATGGACCAACTCGCGCAGATTGTTTTTATAACTGTACTCTCCCCGATCGACAATCTCCTTTTCAATATCGCGCGGCTGTCGATCTCGAATCTTTGAATTTTTCTTACCCTTTTCAAGTTGAGTAAGATTCCAGGCCTCGTCCATTTCACGAACCCATGAAGCGCGTTTATGTTTCGCCTGCGCTCCCGTTCCCTCCCAAAGACGTTTACCCGTCAGAAGATCCGTGCGGTTGATCGCCATATGGACCGCGAATCGTTTTCCCTCCTTATCGCTTTCCTCATGCAAGGCGAGAATCACTTGTTGATGCGGATAGTGCTTCGCAAGCCATTGCTCCGCGTAGGCCATACATGCATCGGGGGTCATCTTGCCTCCGTTGCAACTGCACTCCTCGGGCAGAAACGCAAGAACCTGGTGATACATAATCGTGTTCTTCGCGCCGGCACGTGCCGGTTTATCATGACCAAAAGATTTTCGCGTCCGCGCCATTTTTGCGTACCAATATTTGTTATATGGAAGATTCCAGCCACCACGTGCAAGCGCATCTTTTCCGTTGATGTATTTACGGACGTTTTTCGCGTGCCGTGATGAGCTGACTGCTTTCTGTTTAATGACTGTCAATCTCTTCTGCCATCTCCTTTCGATTTTAAGCAGTAGTTATAACTGAACGTTCTCAGATATATAAAATCATTCCTTTCTTTTTTCAGAAGCCATTTTTAAAATTGCGAAACTGATCTAGCTGCGTTCCGTCTTAAAGATTTCTGTTGTCTGGTTCATCTGCCAGATAGTCGTGGGGAACATAGTCAACGTGATAACGCTTTTCAAGTTCCTCGATAAACCGGTCGACCTTTCGGGCGTTTTGGTAAACCTTTTCAAGCGTTCGGAAAACAGCTTTCTCATTGTACGCGGGAAGCCCTTGGGCGTTCACGAAGTACATCAGCTGATTGAGGTTCGTTCCTTCCTTCAATAACTCGTGATGAAGCTTTTCAACTTCAGCGATATCGAAATTGAATGATTCGATCTTTCCGTAAATTGCGCTGCGGCGAACCAGTTCGCTTACAGAGATGCCAAGCGCCTCCGCACGTTGCTCAATTGCCTTCTTTTCTGGAGCAGTGAGCATTACTTGGAACGGAATACTCCTTTTTTCAGAAATGGGCTCGCCACTTTCATCAGTTTCACGCGATGCTTGTGCTCTTCTGTAATTCTCCTGTTGCTTATGGAGAGCCTTTTTCTTCCGACCGAGAACTTGCATTTCATCATCAAGATCATCGAGTGAGATTTCCCGATGAATCAACACAGATCGAATCAACTCTGCTTCCGTACAACCGGCTTGTTCACAAAGTTGTTGATAGATCTCCTTCTCTTCAGGAGAAACACGAGCCTTTACGAATTCATTTCGTGCCATTTTTCTCCTTTCTCCGGAGCGGCCTCCGGAAAAGTAAGCTAGAAATTGAGGATTGGCATCCGTCTCCTCTTGCTATGGTTGCCCAATTTCTTAGAAAGAGTGAAACCAACACGCAAAAAGCGTGCTGCAGTTCACTCTTTCCCTTTTCTCCGTGACAGGAGAAAAGCAAGATTCGTAAATCATGATAACAGGGACCACGGGCCCGGTTATCATGATTTACGTACATCTTGCAATCTCCGGAACGGTGATTGGGCGAAACGCAGTGTAGACGTGGAATGAGAGGCCTCATTCCAAGCGAGAGGCCTCGCGACGTCGTAACTGCGTGAAGACCGTGAGCGAAAGCGAACTTTTAACGCGAGGGATGCCGAGTGTTAAGAGTTCGCTGTAGCGAGAGCGAAGCGGTACTGCGAATGCGAGGGATGCCGAGTATTTGAAGTACCGCGCAGCGGGCTCCGGGCAAGGCCTGGAGCGAATCGGTGAGAGGCCTCACCGATTGCGGAAGGTTTTGGCCGGAGCATCCGGCATCGCCGGATCTTTTCGTGATGGCTTCTGCTGAGATAGACAGCTTTCGACATTTCAATGACGCGAAGAGTCTTTAGTGAGACTCGTAGCGTTGTTGGACTGTCGAAAGGTGGCGCGATTTGAGTAGCGATACGATCAACGAATAGATTTTCACACGCCGCCTGCGGCGTCGATTTATCGCGCCCGTTGGGCGCTATGATATTGAATTCATCACATTTTGAATTGCAAGATGTCTTTAAGTATGTTTGGGAAACTTTTCAACACAGTTTCCGGTTTTCGATAATTTCAATGGCGCGGAGAATCCGAAGGGAGTAATTCGTAGCGCTGTTGAATTTGTCGAAAACCGGCCGCTCCATTTTTGTCATCAAAGCAAGCAAATTAAAAAACAAACTCGACTTCGCGATCTTCTACTCAATTCCTTTTCAAGACTCGCCATAAAAGACTCGCCATACTTTACGGCACTATCGATAAAGATATTTCTTAGATAGTAAGCAACTAAAACATAAAGTGAAATCAGCTATTACCAAGAAATCGTTTTGATCGTCACATTGGAAAATCTCGATTAAAAAGGGCTCCTCATTCGAGAAGCCCTAAACAGTTTTGATGTCCGATGCAATTGTACCCAGGCATCAATTTTAAATCTAACGGCATACCCTAACTAAGGTATTCAAGCAAAGCTTCCACCTGACGAATACCAAGTCCGCCAAGACGACGATTGCCTGGAATGTTGGCGTCATGCATAATCTTATCCGCCTTCGCGCCGCCAATGCCGGGAATGGCCTGAAGGAATTCCTTAACCTTCATTTTACTGACGAGCGGATCGTCCTTACGAGTCTTAAGAACAGAAGCCGGATCAGTTTTGCCGGACTTAATGTTCTCCTTAAGCTCTTTACGCGCTTTGCGTACCTGCGCTGCCTTCTCAAGCGCCTTTGCACGCTGCTCAGGTGTGACATTCGGAAGTGCCATGATATCTCCTTCTTTCAACTTCAAACTGTTTTTAATTCTTTTCCAAACCAAGATCGATTACAAACGGCGCAACTCGAAATCCGCCGCTCTTGCTCGGATCCTTTGATTCCTCGTTGTGCTTGAAGAGAATGCAAATATGATTCTTCAGATCACGTCCCCAGAGCTGCATAACATCCTTACCACGTCGACCGTCAGTACGCTCGCTTCGAATCGTCTCATCCGAATCTCCGCCAATTTGACGGAACGTAATGACATAGCGCTTTGAAGACTCTTCAAGTACGACGCTAAGCACTTTGACGGTAATCTTAATAGAAGACTGCACGAGCATCGCAAGGGATTTCTCGCCTTTGGCGCGAGAAATCTTCAAAACCTCGGATGCAAGCTCGCACTCGCTGACCTTCTTTCCTGAAAGCATAAGCGAAAGATACGCAAGCTCGACATTGCGCTTCTTTTCGGTTTCGTCCATTAGTCCATCCTTTCTGTTATTTGATTTCGCAAACGTTTGCGAAAATTAAACCTGATGATCACTGAGACTACTCAAAATAAATAAAGGACTCTTCCAAATAATTCCTGTTTTAATTTTTGCAAAAAGCCCCAACATAAATAGCCTGAATTCGGAAGTCATTACATCACTTTCTGATTCAGGAAAACGCCAAATATGAATCGTCGCGTCCGGTTCAATCGACCAGTCATTCAAAACATCTTGAAAGATAACGCCACCACGTTGCACGGTCAGATCGATTTCACGTTTTGTAACATGAAGCAATTCAAGATTGTCCGCGCCACCAGTTATTCCGCTGTTGAAATAAATCTCAAACTTTGGATCATAAACTTCGAAACCGCCATCACTTATGTTGCAAAGGAACTCGATAACATTTTCTGGATCAAGCGCCATATCAGATTTCATTCCGATGCGAATCGTATCCAGAATGTAATCCTCAATCTCTTGATTTCTAGCTCGCGTCAAAGGACGTTCAAACGGCGATGCACAATACGGACAGAAATTCGGATTCGATGCAGATGGACTATTACTCTGACAATCCGCATCGGTTCCGAATTCCGTTATCCGATACGACCTACCGCAAATGGAACAAGTAATCAATCCACAGTTATTATTTTGTGCCAAATTGTAGGCGCTTAGCTTTTGCACCCTTCATCCACTCCCCTCTTTTTTCAACAGAATTGTCAGGACATCTTCTTCCAACCCGACTTCTAAATCTCCTTGCCGCAATCCGGGCAGAACTGCGCACCGACAGGAAGAATAGCGCCGCAATGCGGGCAAGGAGCAAGATCCTCCCAATTCTTCATGTCCCGATAAAGAGCAACCAGCACAACGTTATTCATACTTTCGTTCGTCTCCATGCAGTGACGCTTCAAAAGACGATGAATATTAGCAGGCAGACGAAGGTTGTAGCCGATCACGTCTGCATTCTTGTCGTATTTCGCACGACGAGGATTATCTCCCTTTGCGAGCGAGTAGATCGCCGGCACAGAGGTGCTGCATGCATCGGCGACGGTCTCAGCGGCTACCTCCTTGCGGATATCATCAGCCATGTCGAATGCGTCGGTAGTTTTCTTGCTCTTAGCCATTCTAGTAATCCTCTCCTTCAAGGTACTCATTTACAAAGTCAGTAAAGTCCGCAACCGCGTTGCAGTTCGGATCGTAATCGAAAATCGAAACGTTAGCAGACTGCGCTTTATTTACAGCCTCGCACTTTCGAATAATCGTGTGGAACATCTTTGTGTTGGCGGCACGTGCAATCGATGGAAGCTCATTAACCACACCGCGCGAAAGACTCGTGCGGCCATCAAACATGTTGACGACAATACCGGCAATACGGAGATTCGGATTCAGACGCTTGTTGCGGCGAACCGAGTTGACGCATTTCTGGATATTGGTAAATCCTTTTAGAGATGAACGGTTCGGGATCACCGGAACGATCAGCTCATCCGCAGCAACCATCGCATTTCGCGTCACCAATCCAAGTGACGGTGGGCAATCAATGATTGCGTAATCATAATCATCATCGATACCCTCCATTGCATCGGCAAGCATCGTAAGGCGCGTATCCAGTTTCGCCATATCGCTTTCGGCATTCGAAACAAGGACATCGCCGGGAATAATATCGCCACCGTCGAAATGTTTGATACCGTCTTTCGCCGTGTAATCGAACGAAGTGAGAAGATCGTAAACCGTCACCTCGTCAGTCGTATCAATCTTCGCCTGTTGCGTTGCGTTCATCTGCTGATCAAGATCAACGAGCAGCGTGCGCTTGCCCTTACGATGCAGCCCCTCTGCAATCGCCATGGACAGTGCGGTCTTGCCGACACCTCCCTTGTGATTACAAATCGCAATCGTCTTCATTTTCCTCTCCCAACTTTCCTTTCCCATCAAGATCAAAATTTGATTTCTTTGCAGCCTTTTTCGTCTCTGAAAGTAAATCGCCATCGTGTGCCGACTTGCACAAAGCTGCACAAAATACCATTAAAAGCGTTCCGAGAATCATCGAAGCGATAACAAGAACGCCCGTTTCGAAATGAACGAGACTATGTAGCACAAGGCCAATCAACACCATTCCCGGAATACCTAGAGCGATCCAAATCAGATCTTCTTTCAGCTGGTTCACAGGTTGATCCCTCCTTCCACAATACGATAATACCAACATGTTTATACTATGATGACAACATAGTACTTGTATTCACAAAACAATCCTATTGCCCAATCATTCAGCAATAAACCTGTCTAATTAACTTGAAGTTGGTATAATCGATGTGATGAGAGGGTGGCGGCGCTTTCCTTTTTGTTCTTGCGTCGGTTGCAAGTTTTTCCTTTCGCCACCCTCTCTCCTTTATCTATTACGCGTTATTTACGCGCAATGCAAAGGATTAGAACGGGATATCCTCATCGTAGACGTCCATCACCGCGGGAACGTCCGGAACAACAGGTGCCTGCTGAGCCGGTACCGCCGGCCTGTTAGCGGAAGCATTCTGAGACTGGTTACCCATGCTCATGAAGTCGATTGTATCTACGACGACGGTAAGACGAGAGCGCTTCTGACCGTCCTTCGTCTCCCACTGATTAAAGCGAAGCTTGCCGTCAATACTGACCTTCATGCCCTTTCGAACGATACGGCTTACAGCCTCCGCGCGGGTGCCAAACATGGTGCACTCGACGAAGTTCGGATAGTCCTCCCACTGGTTGGTCTCGCGATTGAGTCGGCGATCGTTGACGGCGATACCGAAAGAGAGAACCTGGGTCCCCTTCGGAGTCATGCGAAGCTCCGGATCGCGCGTAAGATGACCGGAAATGTTAACGCGGTTGATAGACATGTTCGAGGTCCTTTCTCCTCTTGGTTATTGACTGATACTAAGATACCACAACACCTCAGTACTATGCGCGAGAATGACGAACTTTTTAAAGAAAAATAGGCGGAAAGAGCTGTTTATACTCCTTCCACCTATTTTCAGTTGACGCAATGCGTCTTCATTCTGCTATTTCATTTTTCGTCGAGAACGGAACCGCCTGTCCGTCTTGCCTCTCGACTTCCTCCGTCTACCGAACATCAAAGTCATGATTTATCTCATTTAGACTGACTCTTCTGCTCACAGTCTCTCTCTTCTCTTCGAGCGACATCTGATGGGACCGATCTTCCCTCTGCACCGCACTCTCCCATGTCCTACAGGTCTCTAGCCGCAAAAAACCAATCAGCGGTTTCAGGTCGCCCGTCGTGTCGAAACCGTCCAGCGCCGCATAATAATCTTTCCGGTCTTCATCGAAGATTACGATTGGCGGATGGTTGTGCAACAGCAGATAGTAATTCATCATCGCCCTGCCAGTCCTGCCGTTCCCATCTGCAAAAGCATGAACACCTTCAAACCTCGCGTGCCAAAATGCAGCTGCCACCAGAGGATTTTTATCTCCAAACTCGGAAACCTCATCAAGATCCTGCTGAAGGTCGCTCTCGATCTCATCTACAGGAGCGGCAACATCGTGCATGCCGACTCCCCATAAATCGTTTTTCTTGAATTCCCCCGGTCTTTCCCTAAGTTCCCAACGCCGCTCGTCGTAAGTGCCTTTTGTCAGTTCAAACTGCATCTCCCGAATGGAATCGAGCGTGATAGGTTTACGCTCATCGAACCACCGGTACATCAGCTCACTTGCGTCTTTCAGATTTTTAATCTCGTAAAGCGTCCGCAGGTCTCCTGTGTAACCGCATACACGACCATTCTTAAAAATCTCGTGCGTATCATGGTAAGTGATTTCTCTATTCTCGATTTTCCCCGAGTTGTAAGAGAATAATATTGCAAAATTATCCAGGTGTGCCGCCAGCTCAAGCGATGTAGCAATGCCGTAGCTACGCCACAATTCCACAGTGCGCTCGTATTGTCTGTCTGAATTCATAAAGTCCTGCCTCTTCTTTTCAATTCGATATTTAGGGGCTCCGCCCTTTTTATAGTATACCATAATACTAACATATTGCATAATGTAATCTGCGAAACGTCATCAAGTTGTCAGGCAGGCCGACGACGAGACGATTTGCAGGACGCATGGCGATGCGCTTTCTATGCGGCGTGCAAGCACGCCTATGATCCGCTCCCTATGGTCGCTGATAGATTTTCTATACAGTTCTTCTTTTTAAACAGACCGTCAGGCCGTCGCTATAGAGCGTCTTGAATCCCGATTCCTTCAAATCTTGAATACCGACATCATTGATGCCGTAATTCAGTACAGCGTAATCCATTCCGTAGTCATCGCAAATGGCCGATAGGTTTCCAGAAGAAAGTGCCTTTCCTGCCTCGGCAAGCACATTCTTCTGCCCATTCTGCCCATTGAACACCTCAATTCTGGTATCAAGATACGGCTTGAACCCGTTTAGCTCCGCTCGGCATCCGGGGTCGATGTCCGTTAAGACTGCCGTCCCCGATACGGCGCCATCCTCTCTCATTGCCTGAAACGCCCTTTCAAGCGAGATGGACTTTTGATCAGTTACAGACAGCGTGCTATAAAACAGAACCGCTCCAAGCTCAAGTGCAATCACAGAGATTGAAAGCAAGAATATCCTGCTTAGCATCATTGAACTCGCCTTGCATTTTGGCTCAAGCTTCCAGCACCACGTGCTGTAGACGATCATCAATATGCCAAGCAGCAAAAGTTCGTTTCGCCATGTCATCAGGGATAGAAAGAGCAGTCCTGAGATCATCATCGTCTCGAACGAAAATACCGTCTTTTTAAATCCCAAGCACTTGGCATGGAAGATCACCGGCACGACCGAGATGACAATGAGTATCACTGCCTCAACCGGAACGATGGAGAACATCGGTTTCAGTTCCGGCACGGCAACCGTGGCGACATCCGACGTGCCTATTGTCTTAAACGGAAGCGACAGCACGTCTAATCCGTATGGATTCAACATTGCGGAAGCGATCGTAAGTAAGATCATCACAGCCAATGCGGCCCGCGCATTCGAATCCAGCTTACTATCTAATAAAGCGGCAAGCGGCAACATGATCGCGCAGGGCCAAAGCGCACCGTGCAGATTGGCTATAAAAATCCCTAGGAATGGAAAACCAAACAGAAATCTAATATCGCGGCTTTCAATGTATTTCTCCATCAACTCCCAGGAAACAGCCAAGCACAGGATATCGAGCGCACGCGGTGTCGACCGAAGGTTATAAACGATTACCGCTCCGAATACGCATGAAACAGCACAGTGAAGAATGCGGTTTCCAGCTTTTGGAAAAGTTTGGTACCAAATGAAGAGAACCGCCACCATGTCCAACAGCGCAAAAAACAGCCGAACCGACATCTCTCCAAAAGTGTCGTAGAGAACTGCAACTAATATGCAGATAGGATATTGCTGGCAGATATAGGTCAATTCCGAATGGATCGATAACGGATCGGTTGTCGGCAGATGACCGTTGGCTATAATCCAACGGCCGGCGGCAACCATATACTGCGCATCGGTTATGAACAATTCTCCTTGTAGGGAGCGAATGCTCAAAGTCACCAGCAAGACCGTCAATAGGATACAGAAAGAGAAATACCGAGCAGGTGTATGTTGAGACTTAATGTTGAGACAAAACACAATTAACGTTCTCCTGATACGGAAGGTGGAACCATGTATTCGAAGTGAAAACCCCTGTACTCACGACCGACCTCGATCGCCCACTGAAGATCGCCATCGTTTGCGCAACATTCATGCTCTCTCTTCAGCCAATCCAGCAGATCGGAGAATGTATCGAACGTCTTTCCGGTTTCTCGACAGATTAAAGGCGTTTCCTTGAGCCTTTTCTTGAAATCCAAGTCGTATCGTAAAAGCCTCCAAGTCAGACCGTCAAAGACGATTCCCTCCTTGCCTGAATTCAGCAAAGACTTATGGTCGAATCCGTACCGCCTCGTTAGCTCAAGAACCGAATAATCGCACCTCCCCCGCTCATAGCAAATCACCGGCTGCATGTCCTTAATACGCTCGCCGGACTTCAGTTTGATATTTTTATTCCAATCATCCTTCCAAAACCATCGTTCACCCCTCCAGCAAGTCGTCTCGCTGATCGGCTCGCCCTTCGCATCACAGATTGCAACGATCTTCTTCCAGTCGACATAACGTGAGCCGAATTTCAGTGCGTCGTGCACATCTGCGTACTCGCGCATCGTTGTCAAATCGATAACCGGACGAGCGCACAGCCTTTTCTCCTCCATGTAGGCTTCTTTTCTCTCTTCAAGGTTCTCACCGTTTGCCCAATGCATATCAAAGGCAGGGCATCCATGCCGTATGGCATCTCCGACCTTCTGAACAATCTCTTTTCGCGTTGCCCAGTCATATCCATCGGACCATATTGCGGCACAGATCTCGTCATAACTGTGATAGATGGTGTCCGTCTCAAGACAAATCATCTGCACATTCAGATCTACAAGTCTTCCTACTTTCCCGTCCCAATCCCTCACATATGAAAATCTCTTATTCTGAGGCTTGACCTTGTTTTTCACATGGTCTAGAACCACCGACCTGCTTGTCCCGGCAGCCTTTGCCGCTGCACCCGTAGTCGGGAACATCTCCCCCGTTTCCAATATGACGATCCATCCGGCAAGCCCTCGAATCTCTGTCAGATCCATATCCGGCGAATACATCGACTCAAAACAATAGAACTGATTTTTGATCGCGACCCATTTGCCGTTCTGGGCCATATTGCACACATCCGACATCCAGCCCTGGGTGATCCCAAGCTCTTTTTCCGCTGCACTACAGCTCGGCCACTTCTTGCCATCGTCGATTCGAACAACCGATTTTGCCGTTCTGCGAACAGGAGTATCGAATGGAAACTCGGCTTCCTTCAACTCGGCAATCTGCTGCTCGGTCAGCTCTCCCGCGCGATAAAGGCGGCGAAGCTCATATTCCAGAGTATTTTTCCGTTTGAGCTGGTCCTTTTTCCCGTCAGTCATCTGCTAAAGCCCCTTCCACAGCGCTATCTTCTCATCAATTGTCAGTTTCTCGGATCTTAATGCGAGCCGTCGTTCAAGGTTTTTTGCCAAATGCCTTGCGTCCTTCTCATGATCGATGACCTTGAAAGCGGAAGGCGGAATGAGTTCTTCCGGATCATTTTCTCCAGATAGCCGGGCGTAGCTTTCCGACATCATGCTTACGATCTGCTCAATTCCGATCATCTCGAAATTATCGACTAGATCGATAACCAGCGGTTCGAAGTTGCCTGCGGCGGTCAATGCACGCCCAAGCTGCTGATAGAAAATCGTCGGCGACGAGGTACGCCGTACCATAATGACGGCATCCACGCCCTTGATGTGAACCCCCTCGTTAAGCTGGTTGACGCAAAGCAAAAGCTTGATTGCGGTCTCATCATCGTCCTCTTTGAATCCATCGTATTCACTCGTCCCGAAGGGATTCGAGCTATGGACAACATAGGTATGAACGTTACCGTTTACTCGGGAAAACCACCGCGGGCACATCTTCTCGATTTCATTCAGCTCGAAGACATTCGGGCAAAAAACAATCACTTTCTCTATTCCCTCAAAGTACTTTTGAAAAATGGCCGGAAGGTTCGCTGCCCTGCTCGCGCAATCTCTCAGCTCGTTAAAATCAGCCAGCAACTCTGTCCGCCTGCCTGCACTCTCTTCCTTTGCGATGCGCTCACCGAGGTCTTCAATGTATCCGTTGATGCTGTACCCGGCGGTTACATACGTCGGGACAGGCAGGATGCCGAGAACCCAGCAATCCGTCAACGACATATATGAGGCGATATGACCATCAAAAAGTTCATCGGACATATCTCGACCACTATCGCTGTATCGAATCGAAGTCGCGCTCAACCCGATCAGATTGGCGTCGGGATTGCATTCGATGACCCCTTCAACACCACGGGACCACTGCGGTGCCCCCGTATGATGGAACTCATCGAAAATAACCGTATCGGCATGGATATCAAGGTTTCCCTTTTGCGCTCGATGCATGGCAGTCTGATACGTCATGCGCTCGATGTTCTTGAATTCATAATTCGGCAGTTCACGCCTGATGGAAGCTTCCTGCTCCTGTTCGATATAGGTCGAGGGTGACATCCAGAGGATTCGCTCCTTCGGATGATCGAAGGCATAACGGTATGCTATAAACGCCTTGCCTGTCCCGGTAGGATGAATGATGCACGCACGCCTGGTCTCAGACAGCATATCCAGTAGTTTGCGATACGCCTTTTCGTTATGTGGATACAGTTCCAGTTCGTTCGGCATCTCAATCCCCTTCGTGCTCATGTAACCATGGTACTAGTATACCATAATGCTACGCAGAAACATAAAAGAAGGTACAATCTGGACAATTAACAGATTGCACCTTCTTGTGAAAGGGGGATTATCGACGTGGAGTCCCTGCGGTATCCATGTGCTCCCCTGCGTGTCCGATCACGATCTTCTCCTCATCCCTGTCGATATAGAAGTGAAGCCGGAAGGCGGTCTTGACGTTCCTTCCCTTGATATGCGGCGAGATATCGACCTCCTTGCCTTTGTACATCCGCTTGCGGAGTTTCATCAAGTTAGGCATGGCGCAAGTCGTTCCCGACTCTCCGCGAGCCAACTCATATCCGGTTCGTTTCTTAAACTCAGACCCCAGCCGATCGTTCACCGTCTCCTTAAAGCATAAATCCCAGAGCGTCGTCGCGGTGGCAACCAAGATTTCCCACTCTTCCGTCAAAATGCCGTCGAATTTCTTGGCACTCCTGTAGGCATCGGGAAGAATCACGATTCTGTCCGGATAGAGCACCTTCGCCAAATCAAGCAGCTGTGTAAGGTTTTCAGGCACTACCGTAAGCGCCTTGCGGATGCCGTTTAACGCATTGGCGTTTAGCTGCTCGAGTTCTGTCATCTCGAGCTTACGCTCGACGGCCCTTTTCTCGTTTTCAAGTCGCATCGCATCGCGCGTGAGCATGTCGATTTTTGCAGCCGCCTCCGAATTCGAAGTCTCCAACTCGCCCGCAATTTCCTCCCAGTCCGCGATGTCCTTTTGAAGACCGCTTATCTCATCGCGAAGCGAATCAACCGTTTCGTTTCCACCGGAATCGCCTTTCACCCGCTGCTTCAGTTTCTTAATCCGTGAACTGAGGCGTTTGGCCTCATCGATTCCATCTAACCATCGGACATCGGCGATACTCAGGATATCCCCAGCCACCCTGTCGCTCGCACGGCAGATCCCCTGACGAAGGACATTTATGAATCGGTTTTCACCGTGCCGCGTATATCGATCGATCAGATACTTGGCATAAGCCATTCCCATTTCATTGTCAGCTGGGACCGTGAGATCGACCGGCTTACAGTAAATCTTCAGGCTTGAGCATTCCATGCCGTAATCATAAGCCGGCGTGTTCTTCAGAAATGCCTCTCGATAAGTGTCCATAAGGGCACGGTCGTGCCAGTCAAGGACATATATATCTGCCATCCCGAAAAGCTGCTTGGTCAGATTTTTCAGGTTCCTGACCGGCAGTTTCGATTCTTCGTCGGTGGTGATTAAGATTAAGGAAAGAGTTCGATTCGGATCGGTCAGATCCGGTATGAACTTGCTTGTCAATGTCTCGGAAGTCAGGTATATCGGCTTATCGTTCAAAAAAGTCGAGCCAACGCGAACGACGTTCGCCTCATCGCTAAAAAGCATCTTCACGATCCGCGGCGTAGACGGTATCGGCGGCGCAGCCTCCCCAATGAACCCCCTGACGATATAACGGCTCAATTGGATGTTGACGATACAGGAATCGGCATTTCCGATAATACCGATCCTCGTATGCCAACGGCCGTAGATCAATCTGTGATCCTGCTCGTCAAGTTCCATCGCCCACACGACACAGCCCGGGACGCCACTGTTGCGCTTTGATGCAAGGGCGGTCTTTCCCTGTTCAAGTTCAGTTGTTCCATTCCAACCATCAGGTGTCGAATAGTTGCCCTCTCGGAAAGAATCACAGTGCTCTTTCGATAGGACCTTTTTTTTCATTAGCCAGGATATGACAGTCGAGATCACCGACTCACTGACATTTTCATTGTCGGTTCTGGTGATCGTCAAGCGTGTCGCGTATTGTCTGTCCTCGTCTACGATCGCATTTACCAGTTGAAGCTGCTGGGCGGCTATACCCGCATCGAGAACGGCTGAATCCAATCCGGCCGTCTCCAGCACGGCTGGTGCTTTCTTTTCCGTTCCACACGAAACCTCCGTCTTGCCGGAACAGAGGGCGAGCGGCGGTTGCCCTCTCCGCTCCCAATTCCTTCAATTCTTTAAAATGAGATCAACGATACTGTAGGTGGTATCCCCTCCCATTATTCCCGATGCCTGCTGAAGACACTCTAGAAAATAAGCTGCATCTTCTCTACTTCGGAACGCCATGATCGGTTTCGAGCTTTCCGGACCGTTTGCCATAATCGAAAACACGGTCTCGTCTGTCGAGTCGATCTTGTTTTCCGTGTCGTTGCGTTCCTTTCCAGACATAACGGAATTCTCCTTTTTCGCATCTGAACTTACAGAATCAGCCTCATGTCCGCATGAGACTTTTGCAGGGCATTTAGGCGACTCCTCATGAGCTTTTTCCTGCTCCGCGTACCACGCATTGAAACTGGCGACGATCTCAGAGCGTCGCCCGCGAACACTCTTGACCACCTCGTCACTGCCGTCTGCCGGCGCGTAGGTGAAAAGAAACCTACCGTGAGACGTCTGGTGTCTTGTCAAGCATCCATGTTCAAGCACGCATAGAGCCTCAGGTTCCTGTGGGGCAGGAGGTTGCTTTTGCGCCTCCCGTCCGCTCATTTCGCTTTCAGGCAGCCTTTCACTTTGCTTTCGGTTCTTTGCCTTATTGCTCATATGGCGGTTTTCCTTTTCAAGCTTTCTGCGTTGTTCCCGATTCAGCTTCACCTCCGGATCTACTCCCTGCTCCTTGGCAACGGACCGCATGTCGTATCCGGCAGCGGACGCGGCAGCGAAAAACTGCTTGAACGCCACGGGTCGATTGGTTCCAAGCTGCAACGTCTTGAATTGCCCATTTGAATCCTTGATGCTCGCCATATATGAACCCTTTTGTTCAAACAGGCAGGCTTTCTGTCGATCACCGGTCACAAACCGCTTTCCATACATAAAGCTCCTTTCCTATAATCGGATAGTACCAATATACCATAGTGCAATATATCGTTAACGAAAAAGGAGCCCGCTCGCCCGAACTCCTTTTTGAATCGATTCTTTCTTCAGAGCCTTACTTGTCGTAGAGGGCCCACTCTTTACGGACGTCGCGTTCAGCCTGACGCATAAGGCGTTCGGCGCGGCGCTTTGCTTCGCGCTCGCGACACGCCTTAACTTCGGGAAGCATAAACTCCTGGTAGTACATAAAACATGCAAGGCAGATCTCGGCCGTTCCCAGAAGAAGCAGGATTACGTTCATCTCGAAGAACAGGAAACTACCTACCCTGATCTCACAGACAAGTGTCATGCATCCAAACATAAATACGACAGCGTCGTTCATGATACGAATCTTCTCAATATGCGTATACTTTCTCGGGGCGCGATGCTTACCGTTCATCATGGGTTCCTCCCTCTAGGTGCTTAACATGATGATAGTATAGCATAGTACTCTAGTACTATCGCTGAGAAAGTTCAAAATCATACTTGGAAACTCCTCGCCCCAAACCTTGAACGTCACGATCAAGCGATACGCACGGCGATTTGCCAACAATCCGCTATTCCTGCGGTGCCTGACGGCACCTATGATCCGCTCCCTGCGGTCGCTGATTGATTTCCAAGAAAAAGGGGGCGCATTTCTGCTCTCCCCTTTCATAAGCTAGATCAAATATGTATGTAGTGAAATACATCAACTTCACCCTAGCTAATTAGCTAATCGATCCATCTTCAAGAACAAATCCGATCGGTTTGCGCAAGGAGTTGTCTACGATGATATTCGGGTAGTGTCGGATATCGTTGTAGACACTCCCGGCAAGATTATCGATCGCCCACTTGACCAAAACCGGTTCATATCCATTCAGCTCGCAAAAAGCTTCCCGCGCCAACTTACTCTCAAAAGAAACCGCGCAATAGTGTTTCCCATCGCCATCTAAATCCTTGACAGCGAAAAAAGTCTTCTGTGCCATGTTGTCTCTTTACTCCAATCTATCAAGCGCCAGACACCAGATACTTTAGCGCCGGACACTTGACGTCTAATTACGCGATGATCCGCTCCTCAAGGTTTTTGCGCATCTCGACACTGAACAACTTGAGCGCTTCCTCCGCATCCCCGCCGTTCTCA